>Ga0182745_1000084_pt1 | contig 137817 bp, 111 predicted proteins | sample eDN3rd30CKraftBY_FD_128523 | JGI IMG/M metagenome (GOLD analysis project Ga0182745, IMG submission 128523) | Enriched backyard soil microbial communities from Emeryville, California, USA - eDNA 3rd pass 30_C Kraft BY (version 2) (version 2) | ecosystem: Environmental > Terrestrial > Soil >...
GTCGAGCCTCCGGCGAGGAGAGGGTTCGGTCTGGCCCTCCCCGGCCGCTTGCGCGTCCGACCCTCCCGCGGGGCGGGAGGGTGAAGACAATGAGAACCAGGAACTTATTTTTGAACGGCTCCTAACGCGTGCCGGTTGATCGAAGTTTGCCGAGTATCATGTCCTGTGCTGCTTACAAATGCAGGTTGCAATGAAAGCGATCGTACTTAGATCTTTTGGTGGCCCGGAAGCGTTCGAACTTTGCGATGTGCCCAAGCCCATGCCGCTTGCGGGCCAAGTCCTGGTCCGGGTCCATGCAACCTCCATCAATCCGTTGGATTACCAGGTTCGACGTGGTGATTATTCCGACCTGGTGCCACTGCCGGCGATTACCGGACACGACGTATCCGGCGTGGTCGAAGCCGTTGGACCGGGCGTGACAGCCTTCGCTCCCGGAGACGAAGTCTGGTACACCCCACAAATCTTTGATGGGCCAGGAAGTTATGCCGAGTACCACGTGGCTGCCGAAAACATTATCGGAAAGAAGCCTGCCTCGTTGAACCATCTTGAAGCGGCAAGCCTGAGCTTGGTGGGTGGGACGGCGTGGGAAGCACTCGGCGTCCGTGCGGCGTTAAGTGCGGGGGAAAGCATTCTGATACACGGCGGCGCGGGAGGAGTCGGGCATGTGGCGATCCAGCTCGCCAAAGCCCTAGGTGCGAGGGTGTTTACGACCGTGCGCGAAGCCAACTTTGAGTTCGTACGAAGTTTGGGTGCCGATGTGCTCATCGACTACAAACAGGAAGATTACGTCGACGCCATCAGGCGGGAAACGGGCGGCCGCGGAGTCGATGTCGTGTTCGACACCATCGGCGGCAACACCTTGTCACGCAGCCCCGAGACGCTTGCGCAACTGGGGCGTGTGGTCACGATCGTGGACACGGCAGAGCCACAAAACCTGATTCAGGCCTGGGGCAAGAACGCGAGTTATCACTTCGTTTTCACACGACAAAACCGCGGCAAGCTGGATGAGTTGAGCGCACTGGTCGAGCGCGGTCAGTTGCGGCCACACGTGGGTGCCGTCTATTCGCTGGCCGATATCCCGCTCGCCCATGCCCGGCTGGAGAATCCTAGTAACGGCATCCAAGGCAAAATCGCCATTGCAGTCGACTCAGACCCTCAGCACGGCGCTCACGCCGCTGCGGCTGGCGACGGTTAACGGCAATTGGGTGCCGATGAGTCGGCGGTGCGCTTCGGCGGCCAGCTCGGGGTGGTTGTTTTCCGCGGACAAGTGGGCGAGGCAAACCCACTGCAATCGGCGGCAGCCGGCGGCGCGGAGGAGCTCGGCCGAGTCGTCGTTAGAAAGGTGACCGCCGGGACCGCTAATCCGGTGCTTGAGCATTCGCGGATAGGCTCCGGCGTCAAGCATCGCCGTGTCGTAGTTGCTCTCAATCATCACGGCGTCGAGCGACTGGACGATCGTCTGGAGCCCGGCAAAGACATGCCCGAGGTCGGTGAGGATGCCGACGCGGTGCGTGCCATCGTCGATGACGAAGCCGACTCCATCGACGGCATCGTGGGCCGTCGGAATCGTCTCCACCGTGATATGCTCGAAGCGCAGCACCTCGCCGGCGCGAAAATGTCGAATGTTGCTGAGCCTGCCCAGCCGGTCCCCCGGATTCGCTGCCCGTAAGGTCGGCTCGCTGATGTAGACCGGCAAGCCGAACTTGCGATGAAAAACTCCCATGCCGCACACATGATCGCGGTGCTCGTGGGAGATGATCAGCCCCTGCACCTCTTTGATATCTCGGCCGTGCGCGGCCAGCCGCAGTTGCGCCTGCTGGCCGCTAATTCCAGCGTCAAGCAAAAGCCGCACACCCCGCGACTCGATATAGATACAGTTGCCGTTGCTTCCCGATTGCAGAGGAATCACCTCCATGCGCCCAATACCCGTGTCGTCAGTGGTTGTAAGCTGGACCGCATCGCGTCGGTCCGTGATCTCAATGTACTGCTCATCTGTGGCCCAAGCGACGCGCTTTAGCATCCCACGGACGGGCCCAGCGCATCGGTTACTGGAGGTAAATCACTGCCAGCCAACCGGTGCTTTTCAGTTCATCGCGATCCTCTACAGGTCCGCGATCCGCCCTGTTCAGTTAACATGACCCCAGCAGCGACGCGGCCAGTGATAGCGTCGCCCTGCCACGGTAGACTGTTTTTTGGAGCGATTGGATGCAGACCTGCAATCTCGGCAACTCGGACCTAGCGATCACGCCCATCGGATTCGGCGCCTGGGCGATTGGCGGCGGAGAATGGGCGTTTGGCTGGGGCCCGCAAGATGATGCCGATTCCATTGCCGCGATTCACGAGGCGCTTGACTGCGGGATCAACTGGATCGATACCGCCGCCGTCTATGGACTGGGGCACTCCGAGGAAGTCGTGGCCAAAGCCCTGGCCGGTCTGCCGGCCGAGCGTCGTCCGTATGTGTTCACCAAGTGTGCGCGGGTTTGGGATGAGAACCGCCAGGTCGGCAAAAGCCTCAGCGCGGACAGCATCCGCAGGGAATGCGAAGCGAGTCTGCGGCGGCTGAAGGTCGACGTCATCGACCTGTACCAGATCCACTGGCCGGAACCGGCGGAAGACATCGAGGAAGGTTGGCAGGCGCTGCAGCAACTCAAGGCAGAAGGCAAAATCCGCTGGTGCGGGGTATCGAACTTCAGCAAATCGCAAATGGAACAGATCGCGTCCTACGGTCCCATCACCTCGTTGCAGCCGCCGTATTCGATGTTGCGGCGCGACATCGAAGCCGAAACCTTCCCCTATTGCCAGCAGCACAACATCGGCGTGATTGTCTACTCGCCGATGCAGTCGGGGCTGCTCACCGGTGCCTGGACCAAAGAGCGACATGCCGCGCTGCCGGCCGACGACTGGCGACGCGAAAAGAATCCGCAGTTTCAAGAGCCGCTGTTCTCACGCAATCTGCGGCTGGTGGAAGTGCTGCGCGGCATCGGCGATCAGCACGGCAAGTCGCCGGGAGAGGTCGCCATCGCCTGGACACTGCGACAACCCGCCGTGACCGGAGCGATCGTCGGAGCCAGAAAGGTAGGCCAGATCAGCCAGCTCATCGGCGCCGCCCAGTGGCGGTTGTCGCCCGCTGAGGCGAGTGAAATCGAGCGTTTTCTGGCGGAGAACCCAGGCTGACAGGAGGTGGTTGAGGTGCTGCGCTGGCCAAGAGCGTCAAAGCCCCGTCGACCGAGCGTCACCGGTCCGCTGGAGATCGCTCAGCGACCTCACGAGGGCCTGACGGATCTGCACCGCGGATTTGCGACGACGGCGGCGTGAGGGCCGGCGGATTGTTGGCCGGGTGTGTTGCGTTGCTGAGGTCAGTCAGCGGGCGTTTGAGCACGTGATCAGGCCCGTTGTTAAACTGGGGTGGGAAACGCAATACTGACGGGAGCCTTGCCGACGACAGCCGGTGCATGTTGCGGCCGCTGGCGAACCACTGCTTACTCTGCGTACCGTTTCTGGTCATTTCACTGCGAACCAATCCGCGTCTGGGGATGTCGAAGGTTCTCAGCTTTTCCGGCCGAGCTCCCGTCACTCGATGTTGGTACCGCTGCCCTTCAGTCAGTTTCTTGGCAATCGAATTCCGCGATGAACTTATCTGCAGATATGCAAACCGTTAAACATCGGAGCCGCAGGCCGCCCACTCGCTTCGCTGGGCTGTTGGTGCTCGCAGCGCTGCTGACCGGGTGTGGCGACCCGAATGCCTTCCAACCGCCGCCGCCGCCGGAAGTTGTGGTCACGCACCCGATCACGCAGCCGGTCACAAGCTACATCGAACAGACCGGCACGGCCCAAGCATCCGAGGTGGTCGAGGTGCGGTCGCGGGTATCCGGCTACTTAAAGGAGATCCGGTTCAACGATGGCGACTTCGTCCAGGCCGGACAGCTCCTGTTCGTGATCGATGAAGAGCCGTTCAGCGTCAAGCTGCAGTACGCGCGTGCCAAGAAGAGCGAAGCAGCGGCCGGCCTGGAGCGGGCGAAACAGTCCAAGTCGCGAGAAATTGCCAAGGCGAAGCTGGACCTGGCGAAAGCGGAACTGGCGTACGCGGAATCGTCCCACCGCCGCACGGCCTCGCTCTTGGATCGCAACGCGACCTCGCGGGAAGAGTACGACCAAACCGCGTCGGCGATGCAAAAGGCGGCGGCCCAAGTGGTCGCGGCCCAGTCAGAACTGGACCAGGCAGAGTCGGAGTTTGCCACCAACATCCTGGCGGCTGAGGCCGCACTGGCGCTCGCGGAGTCCGAGGTGCGGTCGGCAGAAATCGACTTGGAATACTGCCGCATCACAGCCCCCTGCGATGGACTGATCGAACGCCGGGCGGTGGACGTGGGCAATTATGTCGCCATGGACGCCTCACGCGTGCTCACCATCATCGGCCGGGCCGACCCGATTTACGCCTATGCGGCTATCAATGAATCCGATTTGCTGCGGCTGAGGAGTCGGTACACCGATGGCGGCTCCGATCGCTCGATCCCGATCATCATGACCGTGGACGAGTCGCAGTGGGAGCCGCTTGAGGGCGTGGTCGACTACATCGCGCCCAGCCTGCAGAAGGAAACGGGTACTGTCCAGATCCGCGGAGTGTTTCAAAATCCGGGGTTCATCACTCCGGGGATGTTTGTGCGCATCAAGATTCCAGCCGAAGAGGTTCAGGACGCGATTTTGGTGCCCGAACGTGCAATCGGCTATGACCAAGCCGGCGCCTTTGTTTACATCGTGAATGCCGAGCAGAAGATCGAACGCCGTGCGGTGGTCCCTGGCGAAGCCGTTAACGGCAGTCGTGTGGTCCAAGGAACCTTGACAACCGCTGACCAGATCGTCGCCGACGGGCTGTTAAAAGTTCGTCCCGACATGCAGGTGACGGTGCCGTCTGATCACGAGCCGTCGGATCAGATCAAGGCTGCAGTGAACCATCAACCTCAAGCCAACTTGGGTTCAGCGACGGAGGCAGAGCTTTAAGCAGTTCTGGATGGATTTTTCGGCCGAATCGGTCGTCAATGCTCGGCTTGCAGTTCGTGAGAACCGGACGCTAAGGAGCCGTTCAAAAACAAGTTCCTGGTTCTCATTGTCTTCACCCTCCCGCCCCGCGGGAGGGTCGGACGCGCAAGCGGCCGGGGAGGGCCAGACCGAACCCTCTCCTCGCCGGAGGCTCGACTCTCCCGAAGGGAGAGCGAAATACGGAAGTTGTTTTTGAACTGCTCCTAACGCGTTGCGGCTGATTGAACTTTGCCGAATGTTATGTCCTGTGCTGCTTAGGGCCAGCTTGCTGTGCTCATGCGATCCTAATCGCCTCGTTTTTTTACATTCATCCTATGATCTACCGCTTCTTTATCTCGCGTCCGATCTTCGCCAACGTCATCGCCATTGTGACCATGATCATTGGTGCGGTGACGCTGCGAATGCTACCGGTGGAGCAATACCCGCAGCTCACGCCACCGACCGTGCAGGTCACTGCTAATTATCCTGGTGCCAATGCAAAAGTGTTGGCAGACACCGTCGCGGGGCCGCTGGAGCAAGCGGTCAACGGTGTCGAGAACATGCTGTACATGAACTCAGTATGTTCTGACAACGGCACCTACACGATGACCGTAACATTCGAGGTCGGTACCGATCTGGATCAGTCACAGGTGCTCGTGCAGAACCGAATTGCGACCGCCCTCTCGCGGCTGCCGACCGAAGTGCAGCGGCTCGGCGTGACGGCGCAGAAGCAATCGACAAACATGATTCTGGTCGTCGGCTTGACGTCGCCCGGCGGCGAGTATGACGGGCTGTACTTAAGCAACCTGGCCGAGATTCAGCTTAAAGATGCACTGAGCCGGGTCCCGGGGGTCGGCAACACGCAAGTCTTCGGCAGCAGCAGTTATGGGATGCGGATTTGGCTCGATCCCGAGAAGCTCAAAGTCAGGGAGTTAACCACGGATGATGTGATCGCGGCGATCGGTGCGCAGAACGTTCAAGTCGCAGCCGGCCAGGTGGGGCAACGACCTGCTGACAGCGGGCAAAACAATCAGTTCACCGTCTCCACCCAAGGTCGCTTCAGCGACCCCGAGCAGTTTGGCAATATCATCGTGCGGTCGGTGCCCGACGAGGCTTCGGGCATGCGGATGATCCGAGTCAAGGACGTCGCCCGCGTTGAACTCGGCGCGCAGACCTATGCCTCGTGGATGGAAGTCAAAGGGCAGCCGGCCGCAGGTATTGGGGTCTTCCAGTTACCGGGAGCCAATTCACTCAGCGTCGCGCAGGCCGTGATGGCGCAGGTCGAGGAAATCCGGCCGACGCTCCCTAAAGGGGTTGAGATCAACATCCCCTTCAATCCCACGACGTTCGTTGAAGCTTCGATTCACGAAGTGTACATGACCCTGTTTGAAGCGGGGATTCTGGTGCTGATCGTGATTCTCATCTTCTTGCAGGACTGGCGCGCGGTCCTGATTCCGGCGACCACCGTACCGGTCACGATCATCGGCGCCTTCGCCGCGATGGGAGTGATGGGATACTCGATCAATATGCTGACGCTGTTCGGCCTGGTGCTGGCGATCGGGATCGTCGTCGATGATGCCATTGTGATCGTGGAGAACGCCGTGCATCATATCGATCGCAACAAGCTGGCTCCCAAAGAAGCGACCACGAAGGCGATGAGCGAAGTGCTCGGCCCGATCATCGCGATCACGCTGGTGTTGATGGCGGTATTCGTGCCGACCGTGTTCATGGCCGGGATTACCGGAAAACTCTATCAACAGTTTGCGCTGACGATTGCTGCCACGGCGCTGATCAGCGCTCTGAATGCCGTCACGCTGAAGCCAGCCCAGTGCGCCGTGTATCTTCGACCGACGCCGGAAAAGAAAAACATCGTCTACCGCGCCTTCAATCGCGTTTATGATGGTTGCGAACATCTTTACTTCCGCGTCGTCAGCCGGATCGTGCGACATGTTGCCATTGCGATGGTGGCATTCGTGATCATCGCTGCGGGCAGCGGTTATTGGTTCCAAAAGCTGCCGACGAGTTTCGTGCCGGTTGAAGATCAGGGTTATGCGATCCTCGCCGGTATGCTCGATGACGGTGCGTCGCTGGAACGCACCGCTGAGTTGATCAAAGAGCTCGATGGCATTCTGGGCGGTACTCCAGGTGTTCAAGAATGGTTCACCATCGGCGGCATGTCGCTGCTGGACGGTTCAACCGTTCCCAATGCGGTGACGATCTTTATCTCCTTTGAGCCGTATGAACTGCGTCTCAAGGACCCTGCGAAGTCGATGGGAGCGATTCTGGGGCACGTCGGGATGGCGACTTCGCAAATCCAGGAGGCGATTGTGTTCGCCTTTCCGCCTCCGGCAATTGAAGGGTTGGGACAAACCAGCGGTTTTGAGTTCCGCCTGCAGGACCGCGCCAATCTCGGCTTAGAACAACTGCAGCAAGTGGCCGACGAAATCGTGCGCGATGGAAACTCGCAGTCGTCACTGACGAATCTTCAAACCTCGTTTCGGGCTGGCGTGCCGCAGTTGTACTTAGACATCGATCGTGAGAAGGCGGCTAGCCTGGGCGTGCCGCTGCAATCGATTTTTTCGACGTTGCAAGCTTCGCTTGGATCGATGTATGTCAACGATTTCAATAAGTTTGGGCGGACTTGGCAGGTGCAAGTGCAGGCGGACCAAAGATTTCGTCGTCGCGCCGAAGACATCCAGCGATTGGAAGTCCGTAACCGAAATGGCGAAATGCTCCCGCTCGCGGCGTTTTGCAGCATTCGCATGTCGAACGGACCGCAGATGATTCCGCGTTACAACTTGTTCCCGAGCGTCACGATCAACGGCGAAGCGGCTCCCGGAGTCAGTTCGGGACAAGCGATGGCGGTGATGGAGAACATGGCGCGGGAAAAATTGCCGGCCGGAATGGGTTATGAATGGAGCGGGATGTCGTTCCAGGAAAAGCGCGTCAGCGGCCAGGCTGTGTTTGTGTTCGCCATGGCGGTACTGATGGTCTACCTGGTGCTGGCGGCTCAGTATGAAGATTGGTTCCTGCCGGCGGCGGTGATTCTGGTCGTTCCGCTGGCGCTGTTGGGCACCGTGACCGCGGTGACGTTGCGGGGGATGGACAACAATATCTACACGCAGATCGGCATCGTGCTGATCATTGCGTTGGCCAGTAAAAACGCCATTTTGATTGTTGAGTTCGCACGCGAGTTGCACGCGCAAGGTCGCGCCATCCGTGAGGCTGCGGCGGAGGCGGCTCGGTTGCGGTTCCGGCCGATCTTGATGACGTCGTTCGCGTTCATCCTGGGCATCGTGCCGCTGGTGATCGCCGAAGGGCCCGGCGCCGCGAGCCGGCGTTCGCTCGGCACCGCCGTGTTTGGCGGCATGCTCGCGGGCACCTTATTGGCGGTGTTCTTTGTCCCCGTGTTCTACGTCATCATGCAAACGCTGAGTGAGAAGCTCAGACGGGGCGTCCCACCACAGGAGACGAACGTTCATCCGGTCGAAGTCGTCTCGGATGAGGAAGTCGCACTTGCCGGACATGGGTAGGTCTGCATCTGTTGGATTGACCGCTGTTTTCGTTATATGAACAAGCAGCGCGGTTGTATGCTGTTGCAAATGATCGTAGGAACCGGACGCTAACGCGTGCCGGCTGATAGGATTTTTCCGAATAACATGTTCTGGGTTGCTGAGCCAGGGCCTGCCAATCCGGCAGCACAGCGAGCCGTTCTCGCCACGTTATAACTTCTTTTCAAGGTACTCCTTCAAGGCCACGGCGCTGTTGCGTTCGGCATCGCTGGCGGCGAAGACGAAGGTGACGGTTCCTTCCAGTGTGCAGTGTTTGAGCAGCTTCAGCAGATCGCCCTGCTCGCTCAGCTCCGACCAATAACGTTTGCGGAACTCGTTCCATTTTTCTGGATCGTGAGCGTACCACTTGCGTAGCTCGGTGCTGGGGGCGAGGTCTTTCAGCCAGAGATCAATCGCCGCTGCCTCCTTGCTCACACCGCGGGGCCACAGTCGCTCGACCAGAATCCGCAGGCCATCCTGCTTGGACGGTTCGTCGTAGGCGCGTTTGAGGCGGATCATCTTTGGCTGCCTTCCAGCACCGTTTTTAACGAGCGCAGATCCGTTTCGACCATCTGGGCATCTGTGGAAAATTGTTCATCCGACATGCCGGGGAGTTGGAACAGCGTGAACATGACCTCGCTTCCTTCCCCGTTGGCGACGACACGCATCGGGTTCAGAATCGCTTGGCCCTCAGGCAACGTGACGACGTGATCCAGCACGCCCAAGTCGTTGGTCGGAACGAACCGAATTCCGATCCAGCCGGTCGGCGTTTCCATCTGCCAGGCATCGCCGGTCTGCCGGACCGACAGGCAGAACGACCGCACCCATTGTGGCAGATTCTCCGGATTTGAGGCGAACTGGGAGACGGCTGCCGGTGGCTGGTCGATGGAGACGGAGATGGTTTTTGAATTCATCATGGTGATTGGGTGCGAGTGAATGGTCAGCGCATCGAGCGGCGTAGCCACGTCGCTCGCCATTTCGATCGTAAGGCGGAACGCTCTCAGTAGCGATTACCGGTTCGCGGGTTAGGCAAGGGAATGGCTAGCTTATGCTTTTGAGTTCGATGAATGGTTTAGCCATGATCAAGTGGAGCTGAAGCTGTCGGATGACTTATTCAGAGAAGCGGTCTATCCCATTTGCCATGAATGTCGCGTAGGCATCCGTGGGAACCTCGATGATCTGATAGAGCAAGGCCATCAAGCAGAACGGCAGCGTCGCACCGCTGTTCGGCTGGCAATTTGCGGATTCATTTTCTGCATCGTGATCGCCACCTACACGGCACTGATCCGATATTGACAGCGAACCGAACGGTTGCCGGGTGTGCTTAGCCTGGACATGAGCCCTAATATAAGCCCGAAGCGCAAGCGAGTGACACACACCGCCATCAAAATATACCAGTTCGACCCGAAGGCCTAGCCGAATCACTCGCTTACGCGTCGGGCTTGTATGAGAATCACTCGCTTGCGCGTCGGGCTTGTATGAGAATCACTCGCTTGCGCGTCGGGCTTGTATGAGAATCACTCGCTTGCGCGTCGGGCTTGTATTAGCAGACCTGATGGTGTCTTTCCGCGAAACCCTCCTGCGAATCGGCACTTTCCGCTGATTTCGCGGCTCATGATGCTGAACGGCTGCCTCAGATGTACTTAAAAGCTGCAGAGATCAACATGCAACGCCTCTCGGCAACACGCCCTTCGTTCCTCAGGGACGTGCCACCCGCCGCACTCTGCAGTTCCTCAGGGACGTGCCATCCGCCGCACTCTGCAGTTCCTCAGGGACGTGCCACCCGTCGCTCTTCGCAGTTCCTCAGGGACGTGCCATCCCGAGGATCAGCGTCCACGTCCAAAACGCTGAGTTACGAAAGGCGGCCGGGGGCCAGGATCGACCCTCTCCTCGTGTAAGGCTTTACTCTCTCGGGGGAGAGTGAAATGTGGAAGTTATTTTGGTCTGCTCCTTAGAACCGCTCAACCAAGGCACCGCAGGGCTGCGGTTTGGTGAGCGTGACGAGCTGGCCGGTGAGCCGTTCGGCGAGTTGCTCGGCGGCATGTTGCGTCGGGCAGAAGGCGAATACGGTTGGGCCCCAGGAGCTTTGGCCGTAACCGCGAGCACCGGCGGCGTGAATTTGCCGGACCAAATCGGTGATCACTGGGCCGTTGTAGCAGCCGCCCTGCTGGGCGGCGAACAGCGTGCCGCTGGCGCGGTTGAACTGTGTCAGCGCTGCGGCAAAGGTCTCGAAGTCGGCCTGTTCGACGGCTGCGGTCACCTGATCGCCGAGCTGGATCAGCTCGTTGCGTAGCGATTCGGGTGCGGCGGCAAGCGCTGCAAACGCTTGGCCTTCGGCTTCGCCGCAAACCGGTCGGTCACCTTGAGGTGGCCGCGCGAGCACGATGTGCCAATCGGCTGGGGGATCGAGCCGGCGCCAGTGCGATGAGGGCAGATAGTCTTCGATCATGCCGTTTTCAGCGATCAGGCCGCCTGCGAAAAATCCGAGGCTGCCGATCACCGACCGGCGGCCACGATCGGCGAGCATTTCCACCAACTGCTGCCGCGTCAGTTGCAGCTCAAAATGATTCGCCAGCGCTGTGGCCGCGGCCAGGGCAAGTTGGGTCCCTGAGCCGAGCCCGCTGTGTGCAGGTGCTGACGCGCGGACACGGATCGCGCATGGTGGTAGCCCGCGGGCGTCGCTCGGGACGGAAAATGCCGCGCACAGGCGCTGGGCGATCGCTGTCAGACGCTGCGGCTGGATCGACCCGGCATCGAAGTGTTGCGCTGCCGAAACTTCGACACTGGTCAGCGGCTGATCGATCATCACCCCGATCCCGCCGAATGGCGGCCGAGTGTTCATCAGTCCGAAGTGCAATCGAGCACCGGTGCTGACCCGCACGCTGAGACGGCGATCATCCATCAATAAACAACTCCAACTGTCGCCATGCGCGCTGTTCGGCCGGCCCACCCGTTTTTTCCACCAGTGGCCGCAGGAGTGTCATCTGGCGCCGCACTTCGTCGCGACCGAGCAGTTCCAGCCGCGTTGCCAGAATCGCCGCTTCGACGACGGCGTGTTTGGCGCGGTTGAGCCCGAACATCGGACGCTCGACGCCGTGGTGCAAAATCCGGCAATGAGCCTGCGGGCGCTGTGGGTCATCCTGCCATGACTCGACCTGCACGGCGAACCAGCGGCAGCAATCGATCAGCTTGTGCCAACGTCCCAGCAGCGGCTGGACGATCCGCTGCGGCGAGACCGGTCCGATCGCGGCCGCGGCGATCAATTCGACGTCGTCGGTGACATGCACCACAGCCAGTCCCGTTTGCTGCAAATTAGCGAAGGTCCGCGAGGATCGGAACGGCTTGAGTGTGATCCGCGTGAACGTCGCGTCGTCCACTTCCGGACCCATCGGCGCGATGTTGACGCTGCCGGCAGCGTCAACGGTAGTGATGATTGCTTCGAGAATCACGGCACGAGTTGGGGGTGGTCGAGCGGGCGAAACGTTGGCGAACTCCACTGATGAGCAAGATGAATGAAGTTCTCGACGAGCTGCTGCCCGCCGAGCGTCAGCACCGACTCGGGATGAAACTGCACGCCAAACAGCGGCCAGACGCGGTGCCGCACCGCCATCACGACAGCGCCTTGGCCGGCTGGGCCAGCAGTTGTCGCCGTCACGAGCAGCTCGCCTGGGATGGTTACCGGATCGATCGCCAGCGAGTGGTAACGGCCGACGCGCATCGGCATCGGACAATCAGCGAACAAGCCTTGGCCGTCGTGCGTGATTTCACTGGCGCTGCCGTGGACCGGCGCGACGCGGTCGATCGTTGCCCCCAGCGCGTAGCCGATCGCCTGATGGCCCAGGCAGACGCCGAGGATCGGCACGCTCGGCCCCAGCCGCTCGATCACCTCGACGCAGCAGCCGGCGTGTTCGGGCCGCTTGGGGCCTGGTGAAAGCACGATCGCCAGCGGCTGGAGCGCCGCGCAGCCGGCCACATCGATCGCGTCGCTGCGGATCACGCGAGTCGCCTGGCCGCCGCGGCGGAGGTAGCGAGCCAGGTTGTGGACGAACGAGTCGTGATTGTCTAACACCAAAATCATGGCCGCATGATACCGCTGCAGGTTGCGCGCAGCATACCCTCGGCTTTGATCCAAGTTTCGCGTTCCTCGGCCTGCGGATCGCTTTGCGCGGTGATCCCGCCGCCGACCGGGATTTGCCACCAACCGCCGGTCGCCGTGATCGTGCGGATCAGGATGTTGAACTCCGCATCGCCGCCGCAGGAAACGTAGCCGAGCGAGCCGCAATACGGGCCGCGGCGGTGCGGCTCAAGCTGGGCGATCGTTCGCATCGCTTCGACTTTCGGAGCTCCGGTCACGGAGCCGCCGGGGAAGCAGGCGGCCAGCAGATCGATCGCGTTGACGCCGCTGCGCAGCCGCCCCTGGACGACGCTGACCAGGTGTTGCACAAACGCGTAGGACTCGATCTCGCACAACTGCATCACCTCGACGCTGTCATCTTCACAGACCCGCGACAAGTCGCTGCGCATCAGATCGACGATCATCACGTTTTCGGCGCGGTCCTTGGTGCTGGCCCGCAGCGACTCGGTTGCCAGCCGATCGGCGATGGGATCGCCGCTGCGAACGGCGGTGCCCTTGATCGGCCGTGTTTGCACGATGCCTTGCCGCAGTCGCAGAAAACCTTCGGGCGAGGAACTGGCGATTTGAAACGAGCCACCGTCGTAATAGCCGGCCAGCGGCGCCGGGTTGGCTTGCCGCAACCGCAGGTAGAGCGCCGCGGCATCGCCTCGGGCCGGCGTGATCAGTCGCTGAGCCAAATTGACCTGAAAGGAATCACCGCGGCGAATCCGCTCGATGATCTCGGCGACGGCGGCGCGATAGTCAGCGGAGCCGAAGTTGCTCAGCACTTCCGGGCGATCGGTCGCAAAGTGGTTCAGCGGCGATTGACCGGGCGCTGCGGCGGGCTCTGACCGGTGGTCGCTGGGAGGCTGCGCAGCCGGCTCCCTCGCGACCGGTTCGCCAAGTGTCTGCAGCACCATTTGCAAACGCTGCTGTGCAAACGCGGCATCGATCGCAAACGTTTCGTCGCGAAACCCCTGGCTGATGATCCAGCTCGCTCCGGTGAGCGAATCGTGAGCGAGCACCCAGTCGTACAGCCCGACGCTGATGGCCGGCGTCGGCAAGTCATCGATAGCGGCGACGCCGGTGTCATCCAGCCAGACCGCGGCTTCATAGCCCCACAGCCCGGCGATCCCACCCTGGAACGGCGGCAGGTCAGCACGGCGAGCCGGCGGCAAATCGGCGGCCCACCGCTGCAACCGTGGCCAAGGGTTTTCATCGCCGGTCGATGCTTGCAGGTGCGCGACCGGAGCGGCACAGAGAAAGCTGTAACGGCCGACGCGGTCGCCGCCGGCGGCAATCGTTGGGCCCTGAGTCGCCGAGTCGAGCCACAAGCAGTGCGGCAACCCGCTGAGGCGGGCAAAGGCGTGGGCCGGTGAAAAGTCGGCGGGAAGACGGTGGACCAGCGGGAGCGACACGGAAGCAACGGGAGCAAGCGGAGGAGGGTGGTACGAAACGCGAGACGGCGCTGAGCGGAAAGTTCAATGGACGAAAGTTCAATGGGCGGAAAGCTCAACCGGGGTGGCGGAGAGCTGAAGGCAGCGTTGCGGGCGGCTGCGCGATTTGGGCGGCTCCGCGGATTTTGTGGCTCTGAAGCCGATCATGAATTAAACTGAGCCGATTAGCTTCCACCTCGTCGGATTCATGCCCATGCTGATTTTCTACGCCTGGGTCGTCTTTTTAGTGGCGATCATCCTTTCCGTGCCCATCGTCTATCTGATCGAATCCTCGCGTGCCAAGAAAGCCCAGGCTGCCGCGGAGCCGGAAGCGGTGCCATCCGAAGAGTTCGATGGCGAGCCGGTGATGGAGGACGCACCGGATGAGATGCCAGAGGATTTAGGCGAGTTTGGCGGCGGCACGCCGGTCGGTGAAGACGATTTCTCGGCGTTCGAGGAAGAGTTCAAGTAGTCGAGTGGCTCATGGTTGGGCTCCCACGGCGGTTGCGGTTTGGTCTAATCAAGCAGGTCGGAGCAAGTCTCTTGGTCGAATCGGCTGCTGGATGTTGGCAGAGGGTTCGTGAAAACCGCACGCCAGCGCGTGCCGGCTGATTGAATTGTTCCGTATTTCATCTGCTGTGTCGCTTCCAGCGCCCTCCGGGCGCCCGTTCACCGCTAGCTTTGGGATCCAGACCTCTGAACGCTCCTGCCAAACCTGCTCCGCTAATCGATCCGACGTTCTTATTTCGTTTCGAGCTGGCGATTCGTCGCCACGATTGCACCTGGAGTTCCGTAGGTTTGGAATTGCCGCCGGAGTGTCGCATCCCGTGCTTTGCGACGCTTTCGGGCCGCCGGGAGTTTGCCGACGTGCGGATGGCCTGGGAACCGGGCGGCATCGGGTTTGTCGTCGAGGTCTCGGGCAAGCAGGCTCCGCCGTGGTGTCGCGACTCACGACTGGAGGACAGCGACGGGTTTCACTTTTGGATCGACACCCGCTGCAGCCCCGGCATTCACCGGGCGACGCAGTACTGCCATCGGTTTTTGTTCATGCCCGCTGGCGGCGGGCCACTCAAGTCACAGCCGATGACCGGGCTGATGCCGATCAACCGCGCTCGCCAGAATCCGAAGTCGCCACCAGCGGGAAGCATTCAGGTGTACACCAAGCTGCGGGCCGACGGGTACCGGCTGTCGGGACGGATTGCCGCTGCCGCCATGACCGGTTTTGATAGCGACCAACATCCGCGTGTGGGGCTGTACTACGCCGTGATCGACCGTGAACTCGGCTGGCAAACGCTGACGCTCAGCGGCGATTACGCTGTCGCCGAGGATCCCAGCCTGTGGGCTGAAGCGGTGCTGGTCGCGGGCAACGCGGAATGAACGGAGCTCGCTGCGGGCGTTCGTCTTGGTCCCGCGGCAAGTTGCGCCTGAAGTTGTTCGGACACAGCAGAAAAAAAAGGTGTGATCAATCACGTCCACCCGCGGTTATTCGGGAAAGGCAGCCCGGCCGCTGGAGCCCGTACGTGATTGCCCGGCCAAATCCTGGTCAATCCGTTGGCTGCAGCGCCCGTCCGGCTGCCGCATGAATTACCGCCCAGCACCGCGGTCCCACCTGCGATCTGCCGCGATTGGAAGCGATTAGCGGCGGTTTCACGTAATACTCAGGTAAATGAACCCCCTGCGGCGAACTTGCGCCTAGCCGCACCGTTCTAAAATCTTAGACTATTGATTCATTTTGCAGACGCCGCACGATCGATAAGATCGTTAAAAGCGGACGTCGACTCGATCGAGCATTTTCCGCCTTTCGCCTCCCTCCTCCACCATCAAACCATCGTGACCAAGATCCTCTCGGAAACCGGCAGCGGCAAGACCATTCACACGGTCTCGGGCATCACCGTTCGACTCTGTGGCGACTCCGGTGACGGGATGCAGTTACTCGGGACGCAGTTGACCAACACCAGTGCGCTGGCGGGCAACGACGTCGCCACGTTCCCCGACTTTCCGGCCGAGATTCGCGCTCCGCGCGGCACCCGCGCGGGCGTCAGCGGGTTTCAGGTGCAATTTGCGAGCGAAGAGATCTTCACGCCGGGCGACTTGCTGGACGCGTTGGTGGTGATGAACCCGGCGGCGCTGGTCACCAACATCGGCGACTTGCGCAAGGGCGGCATTCTGATCGCCAACGAAGACGGCTTCAACGAGAAAGAGTTCAAACTCGCCAAGCTCGATTCCAATCCGCTCGAAGGCGACATCCTGGAGCAGTCCTACCGGTTGTTCAAGGTGCCGATGACGCGGCTGACCCGCGATGCGGTCGCGGAACTCGGGCTGAGCAACAAGGAAGCCGAGCGGTGCAAGAACTTCTTTGCGATGGGGCTGGTGTACTGGCTGTTCGGCCGCTCGCTGGACACCACGCTGCGGTTCATCAACGACAAGTTCGGCAAGAAGCTGCCGGAAGTCGCTCGGGCCAATGAAGCGGCCTTGCGAGCCGGTTGGGCCTACGGCGAGACGACCGAGGCGTTTGGGCTGAGCTATCAAGTCGAAGCGGCGCATCTGGAGGCGGGCACCTACCGCAACATCATGGGCAACCAGGCGCTGGCCTGGGGCTTGCTGGCCGCTGCGTCGCTGTCGGGCAAGGAACTGTTTTACAGCACCTACCCGATCACCCCGGCGAGCGACGTCCTGCATGAATTGACCCGGTTCAAGAACTTCGGTGTGCGCACGTTCCAGGCCGAAGACGAAATCGCCGCTTGCGGCGCCGCCATCGGCGCGGCCTTTGGCGGTGGAATGGGCGTCACGGCCAGCAGCGGGCCGGGGATCGCGCTGAAGGCCGAAGCGATGGGCTTGGGCGTGATGCTCGAGTTGCCGATGGTGGTGATCAACGTCCAGCGCGGTGGCCCGAGCACCGGCCTGCCGACCAAGACCGAGCAGAGCGACTTGCTGCAGGCGATGTTCAGCCGCAACGGTGAGGCCCCGCTGCCGATCCTTGCTCCGCGGAGCCCCGGCGACTGCTTTGCCGTGGCGATCGAAGCGTGGCGGATTGCGGTGGAATGCATGACCCCGGTGATGATCCTCTCCGACGGCTACATCGCCAACGGCAGCGAACCGTGGAAGATCCCCGATGTGAGTCATTTGGAGCGGATCAACATCACGCACCCGGCCGATTCAGGGGCCGCCGGCGGGCCGTTCATGCCGTATGCTCGCGACGAAAACCTTGCCCGCCCCTGGGCGATCCCCGGCACGCCGGGCTTGATGCACCGCGTCGGCGGGCTGGAAAAAGAAGATCGCACCGGCAACATCAGCTACGATCCGCTCAACCACCAGCACATGGTCGACACGCGGGCGCGGAAGATCGATGAGATCGCCGAGCGAGTGGCGCCGCAGGATGTGTTCGGCAAAACCAGCGGCGACATCCTGTTGATCAGTTGGGGCGGCACTTATGGCGCCTGCCACACCGCGGTCCGCCAGTGCCAAAAGGCCGGGTTGTCCGTCAGCCACGCACACCTGCGGTACCTCAACCCGATGCCGTCGAACATCGGTGAGTTGCTCAAGTCGTTCAAGACGATCCTGGTTGCTGAACTCAACTCCGGCCAATTGCGGATGTTGCTCCGCGCCAAACATTTGGTCGACTGCATCGGCATCAACAAGGTCCAGGGCAAGCCGTTCACGGTTCATGAACTGGTCGACGAGATCAAGGCTCACGCGTTGCCGCACCAGGCCGAAGCGGTTCATCATAAGGCCAGTTAAGCCCTCCGTACTGCCACATTTTTCACTTCAGGTTTCTTTTGCCATGTCGCTGCCTGTCCTTAAAGCCGCCGATTTCGCCAGCACCCAGGAAGTCCGTTGGTGCCCCGGTTGTGGCGACTACTCGATCCTCGCTCAGATGAAGAAGGTGCTGCCGGAGATCGGTGTGCCGCGTGAGAAGATCGTGTTCATTAGTGGAATCGGCTGCAGCAGCCGGTTTCCTTATTATATGAACACTTATGGGATGCACAGCATTCACGGCCGTGCACCGACCTTCGCCACCGGTCTCAAGTCGACTCGGCCCGACCTGATGGTGTGGGTGATCACCGGCGACGGCGATGCGCTGTCGATCGGCGGCAACCACTTCATCCATGTGCTCCGCCGCAACCTCGACATCAACATCGTGCTGTTCAATAACCGCATCTACGGCTTGACTAAAGGTCAGTACAGCCCGACGAGCGCTCAGGGGCAGGTCACCAAGAGCACGCCGATGGGTGCGATCGATCACCCGCTCAACCCGCTGAGCATCGCTCTGGGCGCGGAGGCGACGTTCGTCGCGCGCAGCATTGATGCGCACGTCACGCACCTGGGTGAAACGCTCAAACGCGCCGCCGAGCATAAGGGCACGTCGCTGGTCGAAGTCTATCAGAACTGCAACGTCTTCAACGATGGCGCGATGGCTTATGCCCAAGAAAAAGGCCAGCGATCCGAAAACGTGGTCGAACTCCAACATGGCAAACCGCTGATCTTCGGCCGGGAGCGCGATAAAGGCATCCGCTTGGTCGGCAGCCATTTGGAAGTCGTCTCGCTGGCCGATACCGCCTTGGACGATCTGTTGATCCACGATGAAAAGGATCCCAATCCTGCCATCCAGATGATGCTCGCGCGGATGCGGCACCCCGAAATGCCTGAGCCGATCGGTGTGCTCCGCGCGGTTTCTGGCGTGCCGGCGTACGACGAGCAGATCAACCAGCAGGTCCAACTGGCGAAAACCCAGCGCGGTCTCGGTGACCTGCAGAGCTTGATCAGCAGCGGCGATACCTGGGTCGTGAACTAGCCGTCTGTTTCTTATGCCGCATCTCCATCTCAAGGAATGAGTCCACCATGCCTCGCGGAAAGACTTACGACAACGCAGCCGTGTGCATCGGCGACACGCCGATGATCCGCATCAATCGCCTCGTGCCTGAAGGCGGGGCGACGGTGTTTGCCAAGTGCGAGTTCTTCCAGCCGCTCAATAGCGTCAAGGATCGAATCGGTGCGGCGATGATCGCCGCCGGTGAGAAGGCCGGCAAAATCAACGCCGACACGCACATCGTCGAGCCGACCAGCGGCAACACCGGCATCGCGCTGGCGTTTGTTTGCGCGGCCAAAGGTTATAAGTTGACCTTGACGATGCCCGAGTCGATGTCGGTTGAGCGGCGGGCGCTGCTGCGGGCGATGGGCGCCAACCTGGTGCTGACACCGGCAGGCGACGGCATGAAAGGGGCGATCGCGAAAGCGACCGAAATCGTCCAGGAGACCGAAAACGCCTACCTGCCGCAGCAGTTTGACAATCCGGCCAACCCCGCCATTCATGAAGCGACCACCGGCCCGGAAATCTGGGAAGACAGCGGGCACGACATCGATGTGCTCGTCGCCGGCGTGGGGACCGGAGGCACGATCACCGGTGCGGCGCGGTTTCTCAAACGCATGAACCCGAACTTCAAGGCGATCGCGGTTGAGCCCAAGCACTCGCCGGTGATCAGCGGCGGGTCGCCGGGCAAGCACCGCATCCAGGGGATCGGTGCCGGCTTCATTCCCAAGAATCTCGACATGTCGCTGGTCGACGATGTGGTGCTGGTCGATGACGAAGACGCCTTCGCTTGGGGCCGGCGGCTGGCGCGGGAAGAAGGGATTGTCGCCGGAATCAGCAGCGGAGCGAACATGTGGGCCGCCGCTCAAGTCGCCGCCCGTCCTGAGTTTAAGGGTAAACGGATCGTCACCATCATGTGCAGCCTCGGCGAACGCTACCTCAGCACGCCGCTGTTTGGCGACCTGGGCATGTAAGCCACTGGATTGGTGGCGGCTCAATAGCTCTGGGAACAGAAACAGCGGGGGGTGAACGGCAGAGCAAACTATCCCCCGGGCCCCTGATGACTATAATGGCCCTGAGCGTCCGGCGAATCGGCGACGCCGGTTGATCTCCTTTCTTTTGCCCCTCATCGCTACCAGCGGCCAACGGATTCATGAAGCGTGCCCAGCATCTTGACCATTTGTTATCTCAATGGGCTTTTGATCCCAACACGCTGAACTCTCGGTTGATCAAAGGCCATGACGGACGCGACGTGATTCAGATGCGCGTCGACATGGGGATCCTGCAGATGGAAACCACGGGGCGCCCCGACGGCGCTCAGCCAGGTGGCTGCGAAACCTACCTCGACTACCTGCAGGGGGTGTTGTTGGAAGACCCCGACCGCAAGCTTGACGATGCGCAGTGCGGTGAGGTCGACCGTGAGTTTTTGCAATTTTATCATCGCCGCATCTGTTGGTTGCGACTGCAGTACTATCACCGCGCAGTGATGGATGCCGATCACACGCTGCGGTTAATGGACGTCAGCGACCGGATGAGTCCGGACGAAGATTGGACGAACTCGCACGAGCAGTATCGCCCGTTCGTCTTGTTTCACCGCACGCAGGCTGAGGCGCTGGCGGAACTGGAAGACAACAGCGCCGAAGAAGCGGTGCAGGCGATCAACGGCGGCTTGGAAGCGATCCGCGGTTTCTTTGTCAAACATGACGCCGAAGAGCATTTTGACGAGGATGAACTGGTCACGCGGCTGATCGATTTGCGTGAATCGCTTCGCAATGAATATTCCGTCGGCCGCACGCTTAAAGAACGGCTCGAAGAAGCGGTCCAGCAAGAGCATTATGAACTTGCTGCCAAACTTCGCGACGAACTCTCTCGGCGCGAAGCGCACTAAAGCACTCGCCGCGATCGCTGCCTGGGCGTCGGCTCGCATCCACCCAAGTGGATCTTTGTCTCATTGACAATCGCTGTACCGCTTGGTAGCTTGCTCACCCCGCCACCACTGCGCTCACACCTATTCTTGTGGTGTGAAGTGCCGTGAAAAGCTCTCGGCCAAGCGTCTGTTGCTAACTGCCGGACCGCAAAATTGGATTGTGAGCACCGTCCGCAGCGCGTTGTTTTGAATTGTTTTAAGCACCCGGACATAAGTTTGTTCCATGAAGAGGTTTCGCGCATGCGGCAGGTATCGTGCTGAGCGACATCACTTACGACAAATTACTTGTGCCCGGCCACTTAAAAATTGTCCGAGCCTTCTGATACCAGTCATTTTTCCTTTTAGGACTTCCATGAATTTGAGCAGAACTCAACGATCGGGTTTTACCCTCGTTGAACTATTGGTCGTGATCGCCATCATCGGTGTGATGGTGGGGCTACTGCTGCCTGCAGTCCAAGCGGCCCGCGAGGCGGCTCGGCGCATGTCGTGCAGCAACAACAACAAACAGTTGGGCCTTGCGTTGCATAACTATCACGATACACATTTGCGATTTCCGATCGGGGTGTTATCCGATCGGCTGAACCAAGTCTTGACGCCTGCTGGAAGAGGCAATCCTGGCCGCATGTCATGGATGCCATCGCTGCTACCATTCTTGGAGCAGGCACCACTGTATGAGCAACTGGCTCCTTATATGGCTTCCCGTAACTCGAATAGTTTCCCCAGTAATTTGATGAATACGCCGATCCCGGCGTTGATGTGTCCGTCAGATCCGGGCAGCCCCAAGACTGGCGAAATACACAATACTGCAGGCCAGGATCCTCCTCCTGACCGTGACGACGGCTTTCATGGCAATTATTTGCTTTGTCATGGCAGTACCGAAGTGACCGAAGCGAACTCGAACAATATGGACGGCATGTTCTTTTATCTGTCGAAAACGCGGTTCGCCGACATTATCGATGGTACCTCCAATACGGTGATGGGCTCCGAGGTGCTGCTGGTTCGCGAAAGCTCGGGGCAACGCGATTGGCGTGGACGCTATTATCGTGCGGATCACCTCAGCAGCCTGTTCAGCACGTTTCAGCCGCCAAACACGACGCTGGCAGATAAGATGCGCACCTGTGAGGCGGGCAATCCGATTTATGCTCCGTGTACAGCGAGCACCAATCCACAGGTGATCTATGCCCGCAGTCGCCATCCCGGCGGCGCGCAAGCCTTGTTGGGTGACGGCAGCGTGCGATTCATCACCGAATCGATCAACACTCAAGTGTGGCGTGATCTGGGCACGCGGGCCGGCGGCGAAGTCATCGCGGAGTATTAAGTGGCCGGACACAAGTAGCTTGTCATAAATGACTTCATTCAGCACGATTTCGACCGGGTGGAAAGAAGCAGTTCATGGAACAAACTTGTGTCCGGGTGCTTAGTCGCGCCAGGCCGCGGCTCCCAGAAACTTCCTTATAAATGCTTTTGAAATCGTGAAGATGCGCAGACTTCGGACTTTGATGAGTTGTTTAGCGGTGGCGACCGCCATCGCAACGGTGGGTTGCGGCGACGGAACCGGTCAGCGGCAGGTAAGCGGAACGGTGATGCTGGATGGCCAGCCAATCGAAAAAGGTGAAATCGCCTTATATCCCGCCAGCGGTGATGGCACGCCGCAGGGCGGACCGATCATGGATGGGAAGTTTCAGTTTCAGGCGGCACCCGGAGAAAAGCGAGTCGAAATCACGGCCACTCGTGAAGCCGCGACGCCGGCGCCCGATGGTTTGCCGAATTACGTTAGCTACATCCCTGCGAAGTACAACAGGCAGTCGACGCTTACGGAGACCGTACAAGACAGCGGAGCCAATGTGTTTGTCTTTGAGCTGACTTCGGGCGGCCAGTAAGTCGGTCGGAATAGGCTTTCTAAGCACCCCGGCAGGAGTCTCTCGATATAATATGCCGCAGCGACGATCGGCTTTCGCCCCAACGGCGCAACCTGATGCCAGCCCAGGGCAACGCCATGGGCTGGTATAGCACCGGCCCGTTGGGCCTGCGGTTTGCCGGTGGTGCCTAGCAGTTTCTGCTCTGCTGGATCGGGCTGATGGCGCCTCGCTGGAACGGCAGCCGATTCCACAGAAATCATCGCGATCGCTTCGTTTGAGCAAGATGATTAAGCGGAAAGAGACCTGACTGATTCGATAGTTCTGAATCGCTGAAGAACGGGGGCATTTGGATTTGGTTAGCCGCATGAGGCTGTTATGCCGAAGGCATTTGAAGCGGTTAGCCCCGGGTCGCGCAGCGCACCCGGGGAACCGCTCCAGGTTGCTTAACGCGGGCGGGGCGGGGTGCGATGGGTGTCGTCCTCGACCACGATCTGTTCTTTCTTCAGATCGGCATCGACGGTTTGGGTGCCGGTAACGGTTCGTTTGCCCACACTGACCGCTTCCTTGGCGACGGCTCGCTTGTTGACGTCAACCTTCTCTTCCTTGAGCGTGATCCGCTCTTCTTCGCTGCTGTCGCCGATCGGCCCGGCAGCTTGACCATGCAGTGGACGGCGCTCGACGACTAGTTCTTCGCGCTTCACGGGAACCTCCAGGTGTTGGGTTTCCGTCGTCACTTCCTTACGCACACGCGCTTCGCCGGCGGGTTCGGTGTGTTTGTGGGTGTCCAACACCTCTTCGCGGGCCACCATTTCGCCAGCGGTGTTGAGCCGGTGGGTGGCTTGGGCATTGCGGGCATAGTCGGACTCGCGACGGCCGTAGTCATAAGCGTTGTAGCGATCCAGGATTCGGCAGGCTTCGCTATAGCGTGGCCCCGTCGCCTTGACGGTCACTACCGTGCGTCCTTGTTCGAGTTCCGAGTGGTAGTACTTGGCTTCCTCTTCGGGAATCCCCAGGCCGACCAGGGCGCCGACGATCCCGCCAGCAACGGCGGTTCCCGCTGCGCTGGCAGCGATGGCGGCTAGCGCTCCGCCAGCGATGACCGGACCGATCGCTGGCAGCACCCCTGCCACGATCCCCAGTCCCCACAATGCCCCTGCGCCCAGGCCTGCGGTCGCCCCAGCGACAGCGCCTGTGCCCGACTTGCTATCATCGTCGGGATGCGCCGTACCATGGCTCAGCTCTTCGTTGTGCTGAGTCGCGACGCCGATTTCGTCATCGGAAAAGCCGGCTGACTTGAGTTCGCGTACCGCTCGCTGAGCCTCGGCTTGAGAATGGAAAACGGCGACGACGGTTTGCCGATCTTTGGCCCGATTGAGTTCATTTGTGCTGGCCATGGTTTTAACCCTCGATGCGTAGTCGGATGATCTTTGTGGCCGGATAAACCCCGACCTCCAACTATTCGCTACTGCAGGGTTTGTGCCGGATCGTCGAGCGCTTGCTGAAGAAGCTTTAGATTTTCAGAGGCACTCCGGCGGCCTGCTGCGCGCTACTGCTGAGCCGCCACGGCGCGGCCGCTACTTCAAACCTGGCAGATTGCCACGCAGCCGACCGATGTAGGCGTCTGCTTTGCCGGTTTCGCTGAGCACTTTGCGACTGATTTCCTGCACCGTGCTGTCAGCCTGAGTCAGCAGCTCATTGGATTTCGTTTGTTGGCTGACCAACCATTCCTGCAGTTCGGCCAACTCACGCGCATGAATCCGGTTGACCTCGGCTTCCAGCTTGGCGCGGGTGTCGGCGATCTGCAGCGCCGCCGCCTCACGCACTGCCGTATTGAGGATGCCGGTTAGATTCGTTCCCAGATTGACATCCCAATCGTTCCAGGTGCCTTGGAAGCGAGCATCGATCTCGATCTGATCGATGCCAGCCAGCACGGTGTGCAGCGTGCCGAACATCGGGGTGCGAGCAACTTTTTCCGCCCCCTGCAACTCGATCCGCGTGCCCGCCCGCCGCGACACGACCCGCCCCGACATCTGCTCACCTCGCGTATCGAGCTGGATCCAAAGCTCCAGGCGGCCATCGCGCACGTTGAGCTTCACGTTGTCGGATGAGCCGAGCCGCAGAGTAGGTGCCTCGATCTCGGGCCAGTGCATCGTGAGCAGTTCGTGTGCGATCTCTGCGGAATCATCACGGACGTATTCTAGCCGCACCGTCTCTTCGCCTTGGAGCCGCAGCCGAGCGCGCAGCGGATCTTGTCTCAGCTTGGCTTGCGGCGTCAGGTTTTCGAGGATGCCGGTCAGCTCATAGGGCTTGCCACCGGAGCGGAGCAGGCCGGAGAGTTCGCAGTGGCGGACCAGCACCGCAGGCTGCTGCGCCACCAAGTGAATGTGTTCGCCGCGATGGCGTTCGACTTTCGGTTTGATAACGGTCCATTCGGATATCTCGCGACCGGTGTCGAGGTAGCCGCGGAGCTGGGCGATCTGCGCCTTGACGACTTGCAACAGGAGGCCCGGCCCGAGGTCTTCGCCGGCGCTGGGATCAAATGGCAGAGTATCGCGAACGCGCTGCAGGTCGGCTTGTTTGGCGCGCTCCATCGTCAGCAGGTCGGCTTGGAACTGCGCCGGCATTTCGGCCAGCGTCTTGCGCACCAGCAACAACTCTTGCTGGATCTCTTTTGCCTGGCTCAGCGTGGCGTCGATCTGCGGCCAATCACGGAGCGGGTTTTCGATCCCTTTGGCCGTCTGCTGCACCTCCTTGATGGCTGCTTCGAGTTCCGCGGCACGGCTAGCTAGCATGCCATATTCCGACTTCCAACGGCGGCGGATCTGGTCGCCGCGGCGAAGTGTCTCAGAACGATCGGCCAGGGCATCGAGTTGGTCCTTGGCGGCGTCGGTGGCGGAGCCGAAGATGTCGCTGAGCCACTGCATGGCCAGCGACGGTTCAGTTGATTCGGGCTGTTCGACCGGTTCGAGGTGTCCGCTGGACAGCCGATCCGAATCGATTTCCAGGCCCTTGATCCGCGCAGTGCTGATCACGTAACGGCGCCGCAGCAGCGCGTCACCATCGATGCTCAGCTCGACCGTTTGGGCCGAAGCGAGGTTTCTCAGCTCCTTGTTCTGCTTCGGGTTGGCGATCTGGAGTGCGGTGCCGTGCAGCCGCGGCGGGAAAAAGCCGACTTCGACCGTGGCTAAGTCGACCTTCGCGCCGGTCGCAGCCTGGATCGACTGGATCACGACGTAACTGATCACGGGTGACAGTACATACCGCAGACCGACGACGATGGCGACGACGATCAAGACGCGCGGTAAAAGGTAACTCCAGCGAATCATGCTGCTCTCCGTTGACGTGAATCTTGCAGTTGTCGCAGCAAGTAGTTCAGCGCTTCGCTCACCGGCGGATCAGCCGGTGGCGCTTCAGCCGGGGCTTCCTGAGCCGCCATTGCTTGAGGCAAAGATGCTTCCGCCGCTGGCTGTGGCAAAGTCGGAAGTGCGTGCGGAGTTGCCGGTTCCGAGCATACCGGTTGGCTGGCGGTGGCAACCTCGACCAACCGCACCACTTCGATCTGCGTGTCGACCAGTTCAACAGCCGGCTCATCTGCCGCTGCGTTACCCAAGCCAGCCTCCTCGCTTTGCAGCTCCGGCGCCGGGGGCGCCAAGTAGCGAAACAGTGGGAAGCTGAGCAGATACGTCGGCACAACGGCTGCCAGACCGAGCAATAGCCCGCCCATCACGACCGTGTTGTTGAGGTCGGTCCAGGGGACCAGCGGCCATTGCCAGGCGGCTGAAAGCTGAGGAGCCCAATGTGGATGCGTCAGGATATACTTCCCGACGGCATGCGTTTGAGCATCGAACCGTGCAGCAATCACGCTGGTCACTACCGCCGAGACGGCCACCATGCCGTGATTGACGCGGACCGACAAAATAAAGAGCAGGATTGCCAGGGCAACGAGACTGCCATAGGGAACCGTTCCCAGCCACACGCCGAGAGCCATTCCCCAGGCGAGTTGGTGCGGCTCGCGCCGACCCACAATCGCTCGCTTGAGGCTGAGCAGTTGTTTGATACAGAAGACCAACATAGCGGCAGACGCACTCCGTTTACGAGAGACGGGGCGCAAGCATGCACCTCACCCGTAAACGGTTCATCGACCAGTTCTGCGCCGCAGATTTAGCCCAATCGCTAAAGTCGTCAATGTTCTCCTGGCCGCACTCAGCCGCCACGACCTGAGCGGCCGCGGCCTTCTTCACCGCCACCGCGTCCGCCGCGGCCTCGGTCCGGCGTCCCCATCGCCCCACCTCCGCCACCGCGGCCACTGGGACGCGAGAACGATGGCATCGAGCGGCTCGAGTCGCTGGGCCGTGACATCGAAGGTGAGCGACCTGGGCTGCCAGAGCGGCCACTGCGGCCTATCTCCCCGCTCGGGCGTCCCATTCGGCCTGGAGAGACTTGCGGCGCCGAGCGCTGCGGTGCTGAGAAGTTCGGACGCGATCCGCCGATGCTTGGGCGTGACACGCTCGGAGGTGCCGAGCGCTGCGGCGTGACGCTTGGTCGTGACACGTCCGGCAGCGCTGGACGCTGGGCCCTCACGCTCGGCCGCGACGTATTGGGCAGCGCCCGACGCGAGCCGGACGCGCCGGGGCCGGAAGGCTGTGGCGCCATCGCCGGGCCGCCAAACCGGCGTTCCGGCGCCTCACCCGAGCGTCCCGGCGGATTCAAGCGCCCTGGCCGGCCGCCAGCATCGCCCGAGGGGCGTGGCAGGTTGATCGAAGGCCGGTTCGGCAGCGATGGCGCTGCTTCGGGACGCGAGCCACGTGGACGGGTTGCGGCGTCGCTGCCTGGCCGCGAACGCGAACCGAAGTCGCCGCGCTCACGGATCGCGCCCGGACCACCGGTCTCGCCCGGACCACCGTCTCGCGGCGTGACCCCAGGGGCACCGTCTCGTCCCGAACCGCGTAGACGGTCAGGGATGATCGACGGCCTGCCCGAAGATGACTCCGGAGCCGCATCACGCGTGATCGGTCCGAGGTCTCGGCCGCTGGGCCCTTGACGACCCGGTGATCGACTCGGGCCATCACCGCCGCGTCCCGGCCGCTCGCCCAGACTCGGCCGCTCGCCCGGAGTAGACCCATCACCGCGTCCGGGGCCATCACCGCGTCCGGGACCATCGCCGCGTCCGGGACCATCGCCGCGTCCGGGACCATCGCCGCGTCCGGGTCCATCACCGCGTCCGGGTCCATCACCGCGTCCGGGACCATCGCCGCGACTCGGCCGGTCGCCCACCGCGGGGCCAGCGCCTAAAGTTGGAGCTTCGCCGCGTCCTGGCCCGTCACCGCGTCCAGGTCGGTTGCCTCGTCCCGGGCTCTCACTCCGTCCCGTCCGATCACTCAGACCAGGCCCATCACCTCGTCCTGGACCATCACCTCGTCCTGGACCGTCACCGCGTCCTGGACCGTCGCCTCGTCCTGGTCGGTCGCCAACCAGCCCGTCGCCACGCCTTGGGCCGTCACCCCGGTCGCTGCGAGAGCGGTCTTGCGGGCCTCGACCGTGTGCCGAGGGCGGCAGTCGGAAACGGTTTTCAGCGACATCGCCCTCTCGTGACGGCCGCTCGCGACCGCCGGAGGCATCGCCATCGCGAGGACCGCGGCTGTGACGTCCCCGCGTTTCCGCTTCGCGCCGCAGCGACGCCAAGGATGCGGTATCCGAAGCGTTGCTCCGCCACTGTTCGCGGACTTCACGGGGCACCTGTGTGTACCGCGATCGCTCGCGCTGGGTCACATCGCGGAACGATTCGGCCATCCGGTACCCATCCCAAGATGAATCGCCGCGGCGACCGCGGTCGCCTCCGTCCCAGCCGGGGCCGCGTCCGGAGCGTTCGCGCGAGAGTTGCTCACGATAGGTCCGCGGCGGTCGCCGATCGCTTTGGTTGACGTAGATATTGAACTGGTTGTTGATCTGCTGGAAGTAATTGATCCCGCGCGACCGATAGTTACGCGTGTTGTAGGCAAACAGCGGATCATAGCCCCACGGGCCGCGCCGCCCGCTGATGCCGCGGTGGAACGTGTGCCAGGGATAGAGGCCGAATTGGTTGTAGTTCACCCCGTAGAAGTCACCGAAGTAGTAGTGCCGATAACCGGGCCGAACCCAAAAGTGCGCCTGCAGGGCGGAAGCCAGCAGCGACAGCCGCGGGGTGTAGAAAAAGCCTGACCGAGCGTACACCGGCTGGCTGAAGTAGAACGGGGCAAACAGCGTCCCACGGCTGACAAACGGGTAATCCCAGTAACCCGAGGAAAACACGTAGCCGCTGGGCGTCCACAGGTAGCGCTGCGGCACCCAGACCCAGTTGCTGTAGCCGATCGACCAATAGCCCGGCCGCCAGGCGTAATTGTTCTGTTGCCAGACCCAGCAGCCGGGGATCCAGAAATGCTCGGTCGACGGCGGCTCGCCCACCGGCCCGAGTTCCAGCGTTTCCGGTGGCGACTGGGCGATGTATTCGATCTCCGCCCGATCGGTCACCAGCCAGGTTCCCGAGACCCACTGGTACTGACCCTCGGCTTCGGCCCAATATCCTGGCAACCACCGCTGCCCCGGCGGGATCTTCCGCCAGACACCGCTGATCCAGATGAAGTCCGCACGGTCGTCATCCCAAAACCAATAGCCGGGCAGCCATTCGACGTTATCGCCAGCGAGTTTCTGCTCGGGCGGGATCTCGGGAACCAGCGGAGGCGGCTCACGGTCGATGATCACCCCCTCCACCGGCTCTTGGTTGTACTGTTCCGCGTACGCCTCGTGGACCGGCCCGCGGAGCAGTTCTTCTCCATAGGCGTCAACATCCTCGATCGCCGGGGAAGCCAAACCAACCGCGTCGCCACCTTGACCATCCACCACAAACGGCTGGGCAGAGGCGGCGCTGAGCCCGACTTGCCACAGCAGCAGCGGGATCACCCATCGACTTAACATCATTGCACTCACTCAGTTGAACCCGCACGCCGCGATTGCAGCGGCCTTCCGGGCATATTCTATCTCGATCGCCACATCCAAAGCAGGTTGGGCGGCATGTTCACGCAAGCAGGACAGACTTGCAGTCCGCGTGCCGAAAGGCGAGGGCGAACGCCATGATCGCCGCTGGCAAGCAGCTTCTCAGCCGCGAATTGCCGCTATTGATGCGTCGAGAACGCCGAAGAAAACTGCGCTGCGGCAGCTTGAGAAGCGGCCGCAGTTCCGCTGCAGCCCGCAGCGAATGCCATCATTTCGACGGCAGCCGCTGGATCATTCTGATAACGAGCGTCGCAAAAGTGGGCCAGAAGATCCAGGCGATCCATTCGCCGCCCACTGCCGGGAGAGGGCTTGCGCGAATTCGCTCTCGGCAGTGCCGAGCGAAGGCGGATTAGGCCTGTTCGGAAACGCGGGTGATGACGCGGTCGATCAGGTTGTAATCACGGGCTTCTTCAGCGCTCATGAAGCGGTCGCGATCGGTATCTTCCTCGATCTTTTCCAGCGTATGACCGGTGTGATGGATCATGATGTCGTTCATTTTGCGCTTCACACGCCGCAGCTCGGCGACATGAATTTCGATCTCGTGAGCAGTCCCCTGCATCCCGGCCAGCGGCTGGTGGATCATGATCCGGGCGTTGGGCAGAGCGAAGCGTTTGCCCTTGGTGCCGGCGGTCAGCAGCACGGCGCCCATCGAAGCGGCTTGACCGATGCAGTAGGTCGCCACGTCGCAGGAGATGAACTGCATCGTGTCGTAGATCGCCAAGCCCGCCGAAATGCTGCCACCGGGGCTGTTGATGTACAGGTGGATGTCCGCTTTGGGGTCATCCGACTGCAGGAACAGCATCTGGGCGACCAGCGCGTTGGCGATGTTGTCGTCGACCTGTTGGCCGAGAAAGATGATCCGGTCTTTGAGCAGCCGGCTGTAGATATCGTAGACGCGTTCTTCGCGACCGCTCTTTTCGACAACGTAGGGGATAGGTGCCATGGGGAGTATCTTTGATTGCGAACGGTATTGCTGGACGAAACGCAGGCCGATCGGCCTTGCAACGGGGAGCGGAGCGAGGGGTTACTTGACCTCGTCGTCCTTGTTGACATCAGCCGGCTTGGTGAGGATCTCATCGACGATGCCGTAGGCCTTGGCTTGTTCGGCGCCGAGGAAGAAGTCGCGGTCGGTATCCTTGGCAATCCTTTCGATGCTTTGGCCGGTGTGGTGGCTGATGATGTGGTTGAGCACATCGCGGTAGCGGAGGATTTCCGACGCCTGGATCTCGATGTCGCTGACTTGACCACCCACACCGCCCATCGGCTGGTGCAGCATCACCCGGCTGTTGGGCAAGCAATAGCGTTTGCCTTTGGTGCCCCCGACCAGCAGCACTGCGGCGCCGCTGGCCGCTTCGCCGACGCAGTAGGTCGCTACCGGGCAGGAGAGCATCTGCATCGTGTCGTAGATCGCCAGCGTGGCGGTGACGCTGCCGCCGGGCGAGTTGAGGTAAAAATGGATGTCTTTGCGGCGGTTTTCGCTCTGCAGGTAGAGCAGTTTCATCACCACCTCATTCGCATTGCCGGTGTGGATTTCACCTTGCAAGAAGACGATGCGGTTTTCGAGCAGCAGGTCACCGAGCGTCATCTGTCGCTGGCGCTGGTAGCTCTGGGTGGCGTAACTGTTGGACACTCCGTAGTTCATCCGACTTCTCGAAAGGTGGTGTAGCGGTTGGTTCGGGTCCGTGTTGCCCCGGACAATGAGTTGACACAGGACGAGTGCGGCGACTGCGGTCGCGCCAACAGGGACGCACCGACGACTCAGCGCGTGACTTTCGTGCCGCAGTCGTAAGTGTTCGTAATCGGACCGCCGGTGACAAGACGGCTTGTGCGGCTGTGCATCCTCTGTCGAGGGGGCTGCCGCTCAGAGATTGCTCAGGTACTCGATCGCTTCGCCCGCCGCGGCCGCCGAACGCGGATTGGCCTCTTCGTCACCAACGACAAAGTAGCCGTTGAAACCGCGGTTTCCAAGTCCGGCGATGATCGCCGGATAATCCGCGGTGCCTTGCCCCAGGGCGACTTGAATCCCGCGGCCAGCGGCGAGATCGAGCACCGCATCGCTGGCGATCACCACCCGGATCCGGTCGCTCAGTTCCCGCACCGCCTCCTCGACGCTGAAGCGGTTGATGATCAGCTTGCCGGGATTCAGCGCCGCAGCGACAAACGCGTTCTCATCGGCCGCCAGCAACCCGGCGAGGCTCGCGCCGGACTCGGTCCCGGTCTCGGCGGCCAGCACCGAGCCGACGTGGGCGCCATGCCGCCCCAGATCGCTGATCACCGCCGCCAGCGCTGCGTACTGCGGGTCGTCCGGCTGCTGCGGCACCGTGCCGATCTGATTGACCACTAACGGGGCGCCCAACCGATAGGCCAGGCTCATCGCTTGCTTAGTCGCATCGATCCGCCGCGAGAGCCCTTCAGCACAGTCGTAACCGCGGCGGGTTTGAAAGCGGATCGATGCGATCTGCAGGTCGAAATCCGCCACCATCTTCCGCAACTGCCGGATTCCGGTCTCGGTCAGTTCCGACAAGCGGATGTCGCTGCGGGCGTCCAACTGGATCGCCGAGGCTCCCAGCGATGCGGCAGCGGCGAGCGCTTTGCGCAGCGGCAACCTGAAGGTTGAAAGCCGAACGGCAACACGAGTTTGGGCCATAGGACCTCGGCCAGTAGGAGAACGATGTGCGACTGCTGCGGTCATTCTAGAGCCGCCACCGACAACAGCCATGGGACTAGCGGCCACCGCGGCATCGGGCGCTCGTGCTCAGCATCGCGGTGCTCGTGCTCAGCATCGGGCGCTCGTGCTCAGCATCGGGCGCTCGTGCTCAGCGAAGCGGTGCTCGTGCTCAGCGAAGCGGTGCTCGTGCTCGTAATCGACCGCCGGAGAATACGCCGCTGTCTAGGAGCGGAGACCAGCGGGCGAGACGATCTGATTCCGTGTGGCTTCGTTTCGAGCAGGAGTACGAGTAGGAGTACGAGTATGAGCACGAATACGGGTTCGGCGATCCGGGTGGTGGCCTACGGCGCCGGTGGTTGGGATACTCTATCGTTACCGATCGCGTTCGTCTTGCCAGCCGTGAATGATCCGGCCGTTCTCTTGCCCAGCGAAGGATTATGAGCATCAACCCGATCGATCTGTCCCGTTACGGTCTGAGCGTTGGCAACATCGTCCGCAATGCCACCCCGGCGCGGCTGTACGAGTACGCGCTGATGGATCGTCACGCGGCGATTGCCGCTAGCGGCGCGTTGGCGACGCGCAGCGGTGACAAAACCGGCCGCAGCCCGAAAGACAAACGCATCGTCGACGCGGCGCCGAGCACGCAGAACATCTGGTGGGGCGACATCAACATCCGCCTGACCGAGCGGTCGTACCTGATCAATCGTCAGCGGGCGATCGACTACCTCAACACCCGCCAGCGGTTGTTCGTGTTCGATGGCTTTGCCGGCTGGGACCCTGAGCACCAACTGCGGATTCGGGTGATCGCCGAGAGCGCCTACCACGCGTTGTTCATGCACAACATGCTGATCCGCCCCAGCGCTGAACAACTCGCCCACTTCAGCGATCCCGACCTGGTGATCTTCAACGCCGGGTCGTTTCCGGCCAATCCTTACACCCCGCAGATGACCAGCCGCACCAGCATCGATCTGGACATCGAGAAGGGCGAACTGGTGATCCTCGGCACGCAGTACGCCGGCGAGATGAAGAAGGGCGTCTTTACGGTGATGAACTACCTGATGCCCCGCGCCGGTGTGCTGAGCATGCATTGCAGCGCCAACTGCGCGATCGCCGAGGAGCGCGACGTGACGTTGTTTTTCGGTCTCAGCGGCACCGGTAAGACGACGTTGTCGACCGACCCGCACCGCAGCCTGATCGGCGACGATGAGCACTGTTGGACCGATTCGGGGATCTTCAACATCGAAGGCGGCTGCTACGCGAAAGTGATCCACCTGTCCAAGGAGAGCGAGCCGGAGATTTACCAGGCGATTCGCTATGGGGCAGTGCTGGAAAACGTGGTCTACGACGACCACACGCACGAGGTCAATTACGACGACGCCTCGATCACCGAAAACACGCGGGTCGCTTATCCGATCGAATTCATTCCCGACGCCAAAATTCCTTGCGTTTCCGGCCATCCCAAGAACATCATCTTCCTGACCTGCGACGCCTTTGGGGTCTTGCCGCCGGTCAGCCGGCTCTCGCCCGAACAGGCGATGTACCATTTCATCAGCGGCTACACGGCCAAGGTCGCCGGGACGGAAATGGGCGTGCATGAGCCGGTAGCCACGTTCAGCGCCTGCTTTGGAGCGGCGTTCCTCGTCTGGCACCCGGCCAAGTATGCTGAACTACTCGCCGATCGGATCCGCAACCACGGCGCCAACGTCTGGCTGGTCAACACCGGTTGGAGTGGAGGCGGCTACGGGACCGGCAAACGGATGAGTCTCCGCGTCACCCGCAAGCTGATCGACGCGATTCACGACGGCTCGTTGCTGGAGGCACCGACGCGGAATGACCCGGTATTCGGCTTTCACGTGCCGACGCAGTGCGGTGACCTGCCGGCCAACCTGCTGTCGCCGCGCGATGCTTGGCCCGATCCGGAGGCGTATGATCAGATGGCCAACCGCCTGGCTGATCTGTTCTGCGAGAACTTCAAGAAGTTTGAAGCGGGAGCCAGTGAAGCGATCCGCGCCGCCGGCCCGGTCGCCCGGACGCTGAGTTGAGCGGGCGAGCTTTGCAGCAGCGTCCGCCTATGCAGCAGCGTCCGCGTCGATTTTCGCAGCGAGGATGAAGTCATTCTCGCTCAGCCCGCCGATCGCATGCGTCGTCAGCGCGATCCGCAGGTGCCGGTAGCCGGTCAGGTGCAGATCGGGATGGTGCTGCTGCTGCTCGGCAATCCGCGCGACGCGGTTGATGAAGTCGATCGCTGAAACGAAGTCGCGAAACTTCCAGCTCCTGGTAATCGCACCGCCCGACGGATCGACCTGCCACTGCGGAACCTGCGGCGACAGTTGCTCGATCTGCTCGGCCGTCAGCTTGGGGACACCACCCTCGCAGGGCTTGCAGTGTTGCCGAGCGAGCGGTTCAGGAGGTTGAGTGGACATGTTTACCCCGGAAAATTCCAACATTAAAGGCAGCAGCTTCCGGTTATTAACAAAAAGCCTTTCTTTGCACAGCCGAACGGGCGTACAATCATTGGATTCAGCAGTGATTGAAGAGGTGATGAGATGGACGGGAAACAACAGTTTGCGATCTCTTTTGCCTATGGAGCGGGCAAAGGAGCGGTGGGAATGGGCGATGCCGGTTCGGCCGGTTCGTGGCCTCCACAACGCCCCTTGCCCCGACCGCTGCAGGCGGCTCAGGGGTATTTGGAACTAGCTACCGGTGTAGCAACGAAGTTCGGGCTCGCGCCGCGGCTGCGCCGCAAGACGCTCCGCACAGTCCTTCGCCTAGCCGGCAGGTGTGCCGTCAGCGGGCGACACCGGGCCACGCGGCAGTTGCTCATCGGCCAGGCGCTGCGGCTGCTGGGCCGTTACGATTCAGCGGCGATTGCGCTGCAGAAGGCGAGTTGCGATCCGGCGCTGCGACGTGACGCCTTGCTCGGCCTGGCTTGGTGTCACAAGCGACTGGGCGACCTCGATCTGGCGATCGCAGCGGTCTCGCGAGCGTTGGCCACAAGCCCGGATGACGCCGCGCTGCACTACAACTTGGCCTGTTACTTGGCCTTGGCTCACCAGCCTCGGGCGGCGTTGTATGAGCTCGCCTGGGCGCTGGAGTTGCAGCCGCGGCTGCGGCGGCGCGCTGCGGTGGAACCCGATTTTGATGCCTTTCGTGGGCTGGCCGCATTCGAGGCTCTGATCGATTTGCAGCGCTGCGTCTCACAGCGGCCAAGCGGTTCTTGATGCCGGCTCCAACCTCTGCTGCTGCCAAGCGTCCGCCGCCGCAGGCGTCGGACCCGATGCGGGTCACGATTCTGGTGTTCATCGTGCTGCTGGCCGGCGGCGGGCTGGCGATCCACTGGAGCGTGAACCACTGGCAGCTCAGCAACTCGCTGTGGACCGTGACCTGGATCGGGATGATCCGTGTTGCGGTGGTGCTCGGCACGTTGTGGATCGCCTGGCCGACGGTCCGCCGGCCCGCAATGTGGTTTCCGCCAGGGATTATCGCTGTTGCGCTGATCGCGTTGGGCGCCTGTGTGATCCAGCCGCGGTTGGCGATCGCCATCGTGCCAGCCATGGGCACGTTGTTGGCGTTCGCCGGTTTTGTCCGCTTTTTTCGCGGTCAATAGCGCTCCGGCCGCCGCTCTTTCGGCCCGGAAAAAGGCGTTGGAGGAGCGATCCGCACAGGCCGCAGGCGAGGTCTTTTGGGCAGAAATGCCAAAATCGGAAAAAACCTACCCTACCGGGGTTGATTTGGCCGAAATAACCACAAACCGCTGCGCCGGCGGACTGAGTGTCCGTTTCGCCACACCGCAGATTTTGGGTTGAGCACTGTAGGAGACTCTCCATGCGACGTTTCTTTTTCTCGGCAGCGATCATGGCGATCGTCGTCGGCGGGCCGCTTCAGGCTCGCGGGGGTGATCGGGAGATCGCCCAGCAAATCATCAACAATCTAAAAGTCCACCGCGACGCCGGGTCGCTGAAGGACTTCACGCTCGATTTGAAGGTCGACCAAGGCGTGGTGCTGCTGCGTGGCAGCGTCCAGCGACCGGATCAAAAGGCCAATGTGCTCGCCGCTGCTAAGGGCATCGACGGGATCAGCCGAGTCGTCGACGAAATCGAAGTTCGTGAAGGCGCGGCGGCCGAGGTCACCACCGCTGAGGTCACGCCCTCGGCCGAGGCGTTTTCCTTCAAGGAAGCGCTGGTCGCGGCGGCACCGGAGCTGCAAAAATCGCCGAACAACGGCATGCTGGTCGCACCCGCCGGTCAGCTTCCGGCCGATCAGCAAGCCGGCGCGATTCAGATGGCTGCGGCCACCGAAGCCGGCAGCAACTCGGACGCCCAAATCACCGCCGCAGTCGTGTCGACGCTGGGAGCAGCCCAGCGTCAAGGACGGCTCAAGGGCTTTGGCGTCGATGTCAACACCCGCAATGGGCAAGTGGTCCTCAGCGGTCGAGCCAGCACGCCTGAACAACGCCGCTTGATCGCCGATCTGGTCCGCCAGACGCCGGGCGTGGTCAGCGTCACCGAAGACATCGCGGTCATGCAGCCCGGCGCCTCGCGGCCGGCTGCGGACAACGAACTCGAGCCGCTGCCAGAGCCGTATGCTCAAGGTGGCACGCCCGCCATGGTCGCTTCGTCGCGGACTCCGGCGAACGTCCCCGTGCAAACCACGCCGTACCGCACCGATCAGGGCATGCCGACCAGCCAAGTCGGCGTCGGAGTACCGGTCCAAGGCGGTTACGCTGGCATGCCGGTACCGGTCGCACCCTATGCGGGCGTGGCCGCCGGGCCACGGTATGAGCAGCCTTACCTGCCCAACTACGCTTGGCCCGGTTACGCGGCCTACCCGAACTATGCCGCGGTCAGCTACCCGCAACAGTACAGCCCTTCGGCATTCCCTTACATCGGGCCATTCTATCCCTATCCGCAAGTCCCGTTGGGTTGGCGGAAGGTGAGCCTGGAATGGGACGACGGCTGGTGGTACCTCGACTTCACCGACCGCTAGTGAGTGGCTGTGAACCCTGCACCCCGGTCGTTGCGGCCGGGTAAGGGTTCCGCAGCGGCTCGCCAGACGGTGGCCGCAGGCGAGCGGCACCCGCCCAGCGTCTGCGGCCGGGCTTTTCGAAAACCGCCTGCTCAACCCATCACCCGCCTGAGCGTCACCCGACGCGCTGGCGGGTTTTTGCGTTGAGGAAGGCTCGTTCGCGGGTTCTCGCCGGCGTGCTCGTGCACCTCATTGTGCTCGTGCTCGTGCTCGTGCTCGTGCTCGTGCTCGTACTCGTGCTCGTACTCGTACTCGTGCTCGTGCTCGTGCTCGTGCTCGTACTCGTACTCGTGCTCGGTCGCCGAAGCTGTGCGCGTTTCCCCTGTCGTCGCGAGCGCTATTGACCGATGGCGTGCAGGCTCCGCTACGGCTGCTCGGTTTCGATGACGAGCACGAGCACCGTTTCACTGAGCACGAGCACGATGAGGTACGAGTACGGGCACGGAGCACGGGCACGATGAGGCACGGAGCACGAGCGGGGGTGCGGGGCAGCGGCTGCTGGCCCTTAGCAGCGAGCGCCGCGCGGGGGCCAGAGAAGAATTACCGAGAAAACCAAACTTACCCGCAAGATCGCTACAGATTCACACGATAAATCTTCTACACGCTTCGCTTAACAGTGATGCCATGACCGGAAACCCGTTGAACCGACCCGAGAAGAATGTCATGTCGCGATTGACTGCAGGGGCCAATTGGCCCAGATCAACCGTCCTCGGTTTGCTGGCGCTGACCCTATCCACCAGTACCGGTTGCTTGGGCGTCCAGCAAGGCCCGAATCTTGGTATCTTTAGCATCCCGATTCCGGTGAGCCCGTATTACCAGCATCGCCAGGAAGAGAAGTTCTGGAATCACGAACGTTACGATCGCGTGCCGATTCTCGGACCGACCACTGCCGGCGGCCCCGTCGTGGCACTGGATCCGCCGAGCGATGACGAAGTGATCCAGGCGCTGGAGCGGGCGCGTCCCGTCCAGGGCGGTGTACCGTTCCTGTATGAGAAGCAGCGCAACAACGTGCGGATCATCAAGGAAAAGATCGCTGATTACGTCGATCCGCCGCGATTCTATCCGTTGATCGGCCCGGCTCAGTTGCACCACGCTCACTATAAGTGCACGATCTACTGCAGCGAGCGAGCGATCGTCGGTTATCCGGTTCCTCATACCTTGGACGACCGCGAAGTGATCGAAGTGATCTACATCGACCACAATCACTTCCATATGGTAGGCGACGTGGAACCTTATACCACGCCTAACCTCTAAGCCGACCGCGTTATCTCCCGCGACAGGTTTCTTCTGACAACGCCATGTCCCAAGTTTCTCAACCGCTGTCTCCCGCTGGTTCACTTGTGGGCATGCGTGCGATTGTCACCGGGGCCTCGGGCGGGATCGGCCGGCAAATCGCGATCGCACTGGCTGCCCAGGGCGCAGCGCAGATCGGTGTGCATTACGCTGCCAACGCTGCGGCCGCACGCCAGACGGCCGAACAATTGGAACAACTCGGTTGCCAGGCGGTGCTGCTGCAAGCCGACTTCGCTTTGGAACCGCAATGCGAACAATTGGTCCACGAGGCCTTTGAGCGAGTCGAACAGCCGACGCTCTGGGTGCATGCTGCCGGAGCCGATGTGCTGACCGGGCAAGCGACCCAGTGGACCTTCGCGGAAAAGCTTCGCCGGCTGGTCGAAGTCGACCTGGTCGGGTCGATCACCGTCGCGCGGCTGGTCGCGGCCAGGCTCGCCGACCTCGTTGCCCAGACCGCTGAGACGGTCGCTGATCCCACGCCCGCGAGCTTGATTCTGATCGGTTGGGACCAGGCCACCGAGGGGATGGAAGGCGATGCCGGGCAGATGTTCGGCCCGATCAAAGCGGGCGTCGAAGCGCTCGGTAAATCGCTGGCGCAAGAGTTCGCTCCGCGAGTTCGCGTCAACACCATCGCCCCGGGCTGGGTTCGCACAGCCTGGGGCGAGAGTGTCAGCGGCTATTGGGACACCCGCGCCCGCGGCCAGGCGCTGATGAATCGCTGGGGCACTGGCGAGGACATCGCTGCGGCGGCGGTGTTTTTAGCCGATCGTGCCAGCAGCTTCATCACCGGCCAGACGCTCGCCGTCAACGGTGGCTTCAATCGTCGCTGGCAGCGCGATCGCAACGCCTCAAGCTGACTGCAGCGTGGCTGTTTTCTGCACAACCGCTTGGCAGTGCTTGCCGAGCAGCACGGTTTCACCGGATAATGGGGCCTCGCCGCAGCGCGCTGCGGCACTCGTCTGGGCTCTTCTCCTTTCGCACCTGCGTGTTCAGCATCCGATGGCATTTCCTCCCGGTATCGTTCGATTGGCGTGGCTTGGCCTCGGCTGCGTGGCGGTCGCTTCCACAGCGATTGCTCTGGCGGCCGAGCGGCGGGCACCATCGCCTTCATTTACAGAGAACCGCTACAGCGGTCTGTTTTTTCGTTCCGCCGAAGAAGCGATCCGCGGGGAGCGGCCGAGGATCGCGGCAGGAACTGCCGGCGGAGCGGCTGCCGGGGTCGCGGGCAGGGCGGCCAACGCGTCGGTTGCGGCTGCAGCGCCGCCTGCTGCGGGGCCCAGCGGCGCGTCCAGCGGCTTTACAGCGCTGATTTCGCCGCAGTCGCTCGAAGATGAGATCAAGCGAATTCGGCTGGAGTTTGAAACGGCAATCACCACGCCGGCGGCGTTCCGAAGTGGCGATTTTCAGAAAGCGCGGTTGCACCTGACCACGCTCGCGTCGCTGTTTGCGGTGATCGTCGAGCACGAGGGCGATGTGCGTTGGAAGCGTGATGCGGCCGCGGCCCGCGATCTGCTGGCGCGCTCGGCGGCCAACTGCAAATCCGGTACGGCTCAGGTTTACAATGAAGTTCGCCTGCGAAAAGCGGACTTAGAAGACCTGGTCAGCGGCAGTGGCTTGGCCGTGCGGCAAGCCGAAAGTGAAAACGATTGGCTGATGATTGCCGATCGCGTGCCGCTGATGACGTATGCTGAAATCCTACTCGATGGTCCGCTAAAACAGGGCTCGCGCAGTGCCGAGGCGGTTGCAGCGGAGAGCGACCCGTTGCGGCGGGCTGCGGAACTGCTGGCCGTGGTCGGTGAGATCCTGCGGCAGGAGGGCATGGCGGATGCCGACGACGATGATTATCGCTTGCTGTGCCAAGAACTGATCGATGCCAGCACGGCGGTCTCGCAGGCTGTAGACCAACAAGACGCTGCCGCGGTGGGCCGTGCGGTCGGGGCGGTCTCTCAAGCTTGCTCACGGTGTCACGAAAGCTATCGCTAAGCGCTGTTCTATTGTTCGGAATGCTATGGGAATCCGATTTGCCTGTCCCCTGTGTGCTCGGCCGCTGAATATCAAAAGCGAACTGGCCGGGCGACGGGGCATCTGTCCGAAATGTAAAGGCCGGATTCAAATCCCGCGCAAGGAAGCCGCTCAAGACGTTCCGCAGCAGGCCGGGAGCGGATACGCTCAGCCGTCCGCCGTCCAGGAGACCGCTATGTCCGCCCGCGGCAAGGACCGCTCGAACAGTCACGAACAGCCTGCAAGACCGCCGGGGCCGGCTGGCCCGAGCCCATCGCAGTCACCGCTGGATGATCCCGATGTGCTGTGGTACGTCCGTCCGCCGGCTGGCGGGCAATACGGTCCGGCGAGCAGCGAGGTGATGCGGAGTTGGATCGATGAGAACCGCATCACCCCCACCACGCTGCTGTGGCGGCAAGGGTGGAGCCAGTGGCGCAGTGCCCACGAAGCGCTGCCGGGCCTGCTGTCGACTGCCGAGCCTGCGGTGGCTCAGCCAGCCCAGGCGGTGACGACTGCTGCAGCCGACGCAGCAGCGGTGCCCGAGCCGGTGATCTTGTTTGGACAGTCGGGGATCGGGCAAGATCGCAACGTCCGTTCCCAGCGGCGGCTCATGCTGATCATCTTGCTGGCCGTCATCAGCATCGCGCTGGTCGGCGTGCTGGTGTTTCTCGCTCTGCAGTAAATCGCCGCCTGCAAATCGATCTAGCGGCCGAGTCGCCCGAGCAGCTATGAGCGAAGTTGGGAAAAGCTGACGGCCGCACTCGATTAAGCCGGCGATTGACCGTCACTGCAGCCGATACTCCCTACAGATAGCTGCAGGCGACCGAGGGCAAGGATGAATGACTTAACCAGTGGGCTACGGGAGTTGGCGAATGTTGACGCTCACTCGGCTGTGCCGGTGACGTCACCGCTGGTCCCTGGCGGCGTACCGCACACCTTCTATCCACCGCTGAGCGTTAGCGGTATCGAGCTGCGCGTGATCCGCGACGGATCGCCCGCTCGGCGGCTGCGGATCAATACCGCCCGCTGCACCTTTGGCAGTGCTGAAGGTTGCACGGTGCGGCTGAGCGACAGTAGCCTGCTACCGCTGCACGCCGTGATCGTCCGCCAGGCCGACCGTGTGCTCATCCGCAGCGAATCGACTGCGATCGAGGTCAATGGCCAGCCGACCAGCGAGTCGTTGTTGGACTGCGGCGACGTGTTTCGGCTGGGCAGCTACCTGTTCGAAACGCTCAGCTTGCCGCAGGCACCCGCGGACTCGGCTCAGGATCAGGCTCAGCGGCTACGATTCATGACCGCGCCAGATCCGGAACTCGACGCGGCCCGACTGCGTGAACAAGAAACCCAGCAGCGACTCGCCGAAGCGCTACAGCGATCCGAAAACGTTCAGACACAGTTGGATGCCGCCCACCGCACGGTCGCCGAGTTGCATCAGCAGATCGGTTCGTTGAACCTGCAACTCGAGACGCTCGTCGCCGAAACGCAAACCCAACAGGCCGACGCCGAGGCGCAGGCCAGTGAACTTCGGCGCTTGATCGACACCAGCGCACAGGCCGAACTTCGCAACCGCGCCGCAGTCAGCGAGGCCCAGCAGCAAAGAGACCAGGCTCAGCAGCAAGCCTCCGAAATCAAGCTGCAGCATGAGCAAGCTCAACAGCAACTCGCTGAACTGCTGCAGCAGCGGGACACTGCCATGCAGGCTCGCGATCAGGTATCGCAGCAACTCGACGAGGCACTGAAGGACCGCGATCAGGCGCTGCAGCAGCAAGCCGAAGCGCTGCAACAGCGGAACGAGGCGGTGCAGCAACGCGATCAAGCGATGGCGCGGCGCAGCGATGCGATCGACAGCGAACAGGCCGCCCAGGCCAAGCTGCGCCAGCTCAACCAGCAAATCCAGCAGTTGCAACAGGCACAGGCCGCTGCCGAAAGCGAAAAACTCAATGAGCTCTCGCTGGAAGCCTACATGAGTCGCTTGCTGCAGCAGATGGAACGCTCCCCGGCCACGCCGGCACCGCGATCAGCCGTCCGGCAGCACCTGCCGTCCGAGCCGCAGCCGACTGCCACCGCCGCGGTGTTTGCCGCCGATGTCGCCGATGAGCCAGCCACTTCGGCTGTCGGCGCTGTCGCCGAGTCGCTCGAGCCAGCCCCGCAGCCGCTGTTGTCAACCGAGCCGCAGCCTCGGCGTGCTGGCAGCAGCCCGCTGATGCCACCGCCGGTTCCGCCGCGGCCATCCGCTTGGAGCAATGTGCTTCAGGTCGCCTTGGTCTTCACTTGTAGTCTGATTTTCCTTTACTGCGGCCAGCGCAACCCGGACCTGCAAGTCGTTTGGTACACCGCCAGCGCGCTGGCGGGCGGCCTCGTGCTCTTTGCCGTTTACGATCTGTTGACCAAGTCGCTTCGCCGCACTTCGCTGATCCGGCGAAGAAGTGCGGCGGCAATTTCGAGTTCAGGGCCGAGGTACTGCGAACAGTAGTGCCGACAGTGCGGATGACGCTGTTGCGACTGTGCAACCAAGTCGCGAATCGCCTGGTCGATCGCCCCCGCAAACAACAGATGGGGCTGGACAAGGATCGCTTCGATCGCCGGGTCCGACGCCAACTCGTCGAGCACCTGCGGCAGTTTTGGTTCAGCCATTGCATAAAAGGCGGTGGCCACTCGACGAAATCGGCGTTTGCCGCCGATGCAGTGCGCCAGCAGTTTCATATCGGCCTGAGCACACGGGTCGTAGCTACCGCGGCCGACCATCACCAGTGCCGTGCGTTCCAGCGGCAGCGGCGCCGCTGCGAGCACATCGTCGATCCGCTGGAGGACCAGCTCCAGCAGCTCAGGGCAGCGCGACAGCGGCCGTGTCTGGTCCCAGGAAATCGCTGGCCAAGCTCGCTGACAGTTGGCCAGCGCCAGCGGGATGTCCGCCTTGGCGTGTCCCGCGGAAAATAGCAGCAGCGGCACCGCGTGGATATGGCGGACGCCTTGCCGGGCCAAGCTTTCCCAGCCCTCAGCGATGTTCGGTCGCTGCAGTTCGAGCAAACAGCCTTGGACTGGTAGCGGCGCGATCTGCCGCGCCAACAACTCGGCCAACGCAACGAATTGCGCATGACCGACAGCGTCGCGGGTGCCGTGACCGATCAGCAGCACGCCACTGCGGTCGCTGCCCGCAGCGGCAGGTAGGGCCAGGTGTCGCTCCACCGAGTTCTGCTGGGAATGAATCATGCTAAGCAGCCCAGGAGATGATCTACAGCTCCAGACCTACTTACCATTGCGATCACTGCACGACGCTGGTCTTCGCAAAGCCGCTCTTGGCCAGGGCGCTCTGGGCCGCCGCCAGGTCGAAGCCCGGCTGGTAGGTCAGTACTACCTGCGGGTTGTCCAGCGAACCGGCTTCGGGCTGCTTGTCGAGTTCCGCCGAAACGACCTCGTCGAACGACTCCAGCGTTTTCTTGACTTTTGGATAGCAGCCGTATTCGCAGTGCATGTCGTCGACCCGCAGCGTCAGCGTACCGGCATCGGTGAGCACCGCCGAAGCGGTTTGCGAGGCATCGGCCGCAGCGGGCGACACGCTGGCCGTGGCGGTGGGTGCCGCAGGTGTGGTGGCGAGGTAGGTAGCGATTCCGACAGCGGCGAGCGCAGCGAAGACGTAGAGGGGGGCACGCATCAAAGTTCGTTCCGTAAGAGGCGGTCGTGACCGAGCGGCCGCTCAGTCCAGGTAGCTTGAGATCGTATTATCTGCCACGGACCGGCCGGGGAGCAAGCCTCATCGTCGCCGATCGGAGTTCCGCCGGCCTGGTTTCGATCGACCGGCGGAGCGGTCGACCACCGTTGTCACCGATCGCTCCGTCGATCGGAGTTCCGCCGGCCTAGTTTGGTTCGACCGGCGGAGCGGTCGACCACCGTTGTCACCGATCGCTCCGTCGATCGGAGTTCCTCGGGAGCGTACCCGGGTTCGACCGGCGGAGCGGTCGACCACCTTTACAGCAGCCCCTCGCGCTGGATGATCACGTCGGCCCCGGGGGTGAGCATGCGGAGCTTGCGTGCCAGGTCGGCTTTGGCGGCCGGGTTGGCCTTCTTGGCTTTGGCCAAGATCTGCTGGGTCTTTTTGCGGCGGGTGCGGAGGCGGCGCAGTTCACGTTGGCGTTCGGTTCCAGCCATAGCTCTCTTCTTCTGTTGGGAATTGGGGAAATCAGGAAATCACAGGGCGGACGATCGATGGACGAGCGTGCGGGCGCTCAGCTCTTTTTCTTGGCGACACCTTTGGCGGCTTTGGTCGTCTTCTTAGCCGCTTTTTTCTTGGTGGCCGGCTTTTTCTTGACCGCTTTGGTGGTCGCGGTTTTCTTGGTCGCGGCCTTCTTCTTGGTCGCCTTTTTCTTGGTGGGGCCCTTCGCAGCCCGCTCGGCGAGCAGTTCCAGCGCGGCCTCGAAGCTCAGCTCATTCGGGTCGGCTGACCGCGGCAGCGAGGCGTTGGTGACGCCATCGGTGACGTAGGGGCCGAACCGGCCTTCGAGTAACTTAACCGGCTGCTCGGTGATCGGCGAGGCGTCGAACACCTTGATCGGTTCTTTAGGCGCGGCGCGGCCGCGTTGCTTGGGCTGCTTGAGCAGTTCGACTGCCTGTTCAAAACTCACGTCCAGCGGGCTCAGCCCGGCGGGCAGCGAACGGGTGTCGGTGCCGCACTTGATGTACGGCCCGTAGCGACCGTCGTTGGCTTCGATCGGCTCGCCTGACTCGGGATGCTTGCCCAAATCGCGCGGCAACGACAGCAGCTTGCAGGCGACTTCAACGGTCAGCTCCTCAGGGACCATCCCTTTGAGCAGCGAGCGGTTCTTCTTCTCCGGGTCGTCGTTGTCGCCGAGTTGGATATACGGGCCGAAACGCCCAACTTTCACGAAGATCGGTTGGCCGGTTTCTGGGTGCTGCCCCACCGGTTCATTTTGCCGCTCGCCCGAGGCGAGCAGTTCCAACGCCATTTCCAGGGTCATCTCGTCCGGAGGCAACTCCTCGGGGACGCTGACGCGGCGGTCGCCCTGCTCGACACTTGGCCCGTACTTACCGACGCGGACAAAGACTTCCTCGCGGCTCTCGCCCGACTCCGGCACGCCGAGACTGAACCGCGCCATCTCCAGCGGCTTGATCGACGCCCCTTCGAGCCGCGGCTTCAGGCCGACCTTGCCGCCCTCGGCACCATTGCTGCCGAAATAGAAGTCGCGGAGGTAATCCGAAGAGTCGGCTTCTTTGCGGCTGATCGAGTCGAGGAAGTCCTCCATCTGGGCGGTGAACTCGTAGTCGACCAGCTCTTTGAAGTGCTCTTCCATCACCCGGATCACCAAGAAGGCGGTCCAACTGGGAACCAGCGCATTGCCCTTCTTGTAGACGTAATTGCGGGCCTGGATCGTGTCGATGATCGAAGCGTAGGTGCTCGGCCGGCCGATCCCTTTTTCTTCTAGCGCCCGGGTCAGCGACGCTTCGCTGTATCGCGCCGGCGGCTGCGTCGTGTGCCCTTTGGGATCGATCCGGTCGCTCGCCAGCGGGTCGTTGGCTTTGACCGCCGGCAGCAGCGTTTCTTTGTCCGCTAGTTCCGCTTCCGGGTCGTCGCTGCCTTCGACATACGCGCGGAGGAATCCTTCGAACTCGATGCTCGTGCCGCTGGCGGTAAAGGTCGCCCCGCCGCCTTCGATCGTGACCGTGATCCGCTGCTTGCGGGCGTCGGCCATTTGGCAAGCGACCGTTCGCTTCCAGATCAGCTCGAACAAGCGGTACTGGTCGCCATCGAGTTCACCGCGGACGGTCGAGGGGACGCGGAACGGTGTCCCGGCCGGGCGGATCGCTTCGTGAGCTTCCTGAGCGTTCTTGACTTTTTGGGCGTAGGTGCGGACTTCGGGATGCAGGAAGTTGCTGCCGTATTCGCTCCGCACCAGGTCGCGGGCGGCGCCGATCGCCTCTTTGCTGAGCGTCGTGCTGTCGGTACGCATGTAGGTGATGTAGCCGTTTTCGTACAGCCGCTGCGCCGCTTGCATCGTTCGCCGAGCGGTGAAACCGAGTTTGCGGTTAGCTTCCTGTTGCAGCGTGCTGGTTGTGAACGGCGCTCGCGGCCGTTCGACAAACGGTTTGACGTCGACGGCCGTGACGCGGAACGTCGCCGACCGCAGCCGCTGGGCCAGCGCTTTGGCTGCGGCCTCATCCAGCAGCAGCAAGTCGCGGTTTTTGAGTTGGCCGTTAGTGGAATCGAAATCCTTGCCGCTGGGCAGCCTGCGGCCCTCGACTGTGGCCAGCGTGGCCGGCAGTCGCTCACCGGCGGCCGTTTTGAAGAGCGCTTCCAAATCCCAGTAGGTCGCCGAATGGAAGGCGATTCGCTCGCGTTCTCGCTGGACGATCAACCGCACCGCGACGCTCTGCACCCGACCGGCCGACAGCCCGCCGCCGACGACCTTCCAGAGCAGCGCCGAGACATCGTAGCCGTAGAGGCGATCGAGGATCCGGCGCGTTTCCTGAGCCTGCACCAAGCCCGCGTCGATCTGCCGCGGAGCGCGGAGCGCTTGCTGGATAGCGTCTTTGGTGATCTCGTGAAACACCAACCGGTGGACCGGCACTTTGGGCTTGAGCAGTTCGTAGAGGTGCCACGAGATCGCTTCACCTTCGCGATCTTCGTCCGTCGCCAGGTACAGGCTATCCGCTTCCTTGAGCGCCGCCTTGAGTTTGCTGACCTGTTTCTTCTTGTCGTCGGGAACGACGTAGATCGGTTCAAAGTCCTTGTCGACGTTGACCGCCAGGTAGGCCCACGGCTCACGCTTATATTGTTCGGGCATATCGGCCCGGTTGCGGGGCAAATCGCGGACGTGCCCGATGCTCGCTTCGACCTGATAGTCGCTGCCGAGGAATTTGGAAATCGTCTTTGCCTTCGCGGGCGATTCCACGATCACCAGACTCTTGCCGGTTGATTTCGCCATAAACTGTTTGCCGTGGGAAGCTGGGTTGAGTGAGCCGTATGAGGTGGGGCGAGCGTGACCCGGGCCGGTCAAGAATACCGGCTCATAAACGCTCCGGCGAACTCATTCCGACTTGACCCTCTGTTTTGGGAGGCGTTAGTCTTTCCGATTCGTTGGACCGGATGTCAAGAGCGTTGGAAGCATTTGCGCTCTTGTCAAGTCTGTTTCCCAACGGACTGTGATTTCACCCTAGCCCTCCGCCTGTGGCTGCCAACACCACAGCGGCGCACCTCCAGCCCCCCAATGGATCGACATGAGCAGCAGCCCCTTTGAGCTGTTCCGCCGTAACCTCAAACCCCTCATGGTCCTGTTGACGTTGCTGGCGATCTTTTCCTTTGTCGTCCTGCCATCGATCGAGGTGTACATGCGACAGAACGCCAATGTCGGCGGTCAGACGACGACGTTGGCAAGCTTTGACGGCGGCGAGTATGACGTGACCAAGGTCAGCTACTTCACCCGTCAACACTACCTCACCGTCCAGTTTCTTCATCAACTGGCTGAAATCACCATCGCCCGCGGTGGTTCGCCGCGCGTCAGCGGCTTCCAGTACAACACCGAGCAGAATGCCATTCAAAGCCTCGGCATCAACTCCAGCCCGAGCGATCAGAACAGCGTGCTGACGATGCGGTTCGCCGCGGAAGCCAAACAGGCGAACCTCGATCTGGACGATACCGCGATCCGCAGTTGGCTGACCGCGTTCACCGATGGCCGCTTAAGCGACGCCGAAATCAACGGCGTGCTGCAGAGCGCCACGCGAAATCAGCTCGGCCAGTTTCATCTCTATGAGCAACTCCGCAGCCAACTGCTGAGCCAGGCTTTTAACCGCATGGCGATGGCCGGCTTGGCGGTCGACGATCGTCCGATCGTGCCGCCGGCCCAGCAGTGGGACCTGTTCCTGCGGCTCAACCGCCGCGCTGTCGCCGACGCCTACGCAGTCAATGTCTCGGAGTTTATCGGCCAAACCTCCGACCGCCCTTCATCGAGCGAAATCACACGCGTCTACCAAGATGGCAAAGCGCGATTCCCCGACGACCAGTCGCCGCTGCCAGCCTTCCGCCGTCCGTATGTCGCTGACATCCAGTACCTCTTCGGCTCGCTCGACGCGTTCATCAATCGCGAGATCGAGAACTTCAGCGAAGATCAACTGCGAGCCGAGTACCAGCGGCGGCTCGAAGGCGGCGACTTCCGCATGCCCGAACAGCCGCTGCCACCGACTCAAGACCAGCCGTTGGACCTCGAGATGCCTGCCGCACCAGCAGCGGACGAGTCCGCCGCCTCGGCAGACGCCCCGGCCGCACCTGAACAACCAGCCGCCGAGCAGCCGTCAGCCGCTGAGCCGGCCCTGCCCGCTGCGGTCCAGGAAACTCCTGCTGCGCCCGCCGCAGAAACTCCCGCTGCGCCGGCAGCGGACACGCCTGCGGCAACCGAGCCAGCCGCCCCGCAGCCCAGCGACAGCGAGTCACCGCCGAGCGAACCGGCTCCGGCTGAACCGGCTCCGGCTGAACCGGCTCCGGCTGAACCGGCACCTGAGCCGAGTGAGCCAGCCGCTGAGTCCGATGAGCCGGCTGCTGAGACGCCGCCGTCCGATGAGCCGGCTGCTGAGACGCCGCCGTCCGATGAGCCGGCTGCTGAGACGCCGCCGTCCGATGAGCCGGCCGCCGAAGAAGACGCACCGAGCCTCGAAGGCCCGGCGCCGACCGATTCCAGCCGGCTGTCGCCCGCCGCTCAAGCGGTGATGCTGGTCGCCGCCAGGGCACAGGAAGAAGCAGAAGCAGACGCTGCTGATGCCGCCGCACAACCGGCTGCTACCGAAACGCCCGCCGCTCCGGCTGAACCTGCGCCGGCCACGGAAACTCCGGTCGAGGAAGCTCCGGCCACGGAAACTCCGGCCGAGGAAGCTCCGGCCACTGAAACTCCCGCCGAGGAGCCGGCCAGGGAGCAACCCGCTCCGACCGAAGGCCAGCCGGCGAGCGAGACTCCTGCGCAGCCCAGCCCGTCGGAACGGACGCAGCCCTTTGAGGAAGTTCGCGACCAGATCGCCCGCTCCCTGGCGATGGAGGCCGCTTCGACCAAACTCAACGACGCGATCGGCGAAGCCGAAAAGGTGATGCGGACCTACTTCAACGAACTGGCGATTGCCGGTCCGCATGTCGACCGCCGGCCGCAGCGACCTGACCTGCAGGCGGTCGCCGAGCGACTCGGTCTGAGCTACAGCGAAACCGGCATGATCGATGCTCGCCAACTGCAAGACCAACCGATCGCCAATTCGTTTGGGCGCGGTGAAGGGATGCAGCGCGGCAACTCGTTCCTGCAGACGATGTACATCGATCGTCCGGCGATGTTCTCGCCGGTCCGCACCGAGGATGCCCAAGCGCGACTGTCCTACGTCGCCTGGAAAATCGATGAGCGTGCGGCCGCGATCCCCACGCTCGAAGAGGCTCGCGATGAAGTGATCCTCGCGATCCGCACCGCCGAAGCTCGCAAGCTGGCGCGTGCTCAAGCGGACAAGCTGGCCAAGGATTTCAACGGTTCGGATCAACCGATCCGCCAGTTGATCCCGGAGGATCGCAGCAGCTTGCTGTTCGAATCGCTGGGGCCGTTCTCTTGGATGAACTCGTTCGGGTTTGGCATGCAGCCGTTCATGGGCAACGTCCCGGAACTCGACAGCGTCGGCGAAGCGTTCATGCGGCAGGTGTTCACCAGCGAACTGGACCGCTGGGGCGTCGCTGCTAACTCGCCGGAGACGGTGTTTTACGTGGTTCGGCCGACCGAGTTTTCGCCCTCGACCGATGAACTGCACCAGCGGTTTTCACAACTGATTCAGCGATTCCAGGCTTCGACACTGGCGGTCGAAGAAGTGCTGCAGATCCGCGATGGCTTTTACGAAGCGCTCGACAAACGGACCGGCTTCCGCTGGAACGAAGACTACCAGGAGTAGTCGGCTCGGCCGCGAACCAGGTCGACGCGCCCGCCGGCGTCGACCTGCCAGAGTGCGAACCAATTGCTGCGGCGCAAGTGGATTTGCCCCTTTAATTCGCCCCAGGCGGTTGCACCCAGGGGCTGTCGGGCGCGAGTTGTTGCAGGCGGTGCCAGTGCTCGGCCGCCTCTTCATGTTGCCCCTGTTCTTCCAGGATCGTCGCCAGATGGTAATGCGCATCGGGGCAATCCTCATGCAGCGACAGCACGCCGCGGAGGGCCGCGACCGCTAGATCATGGCGGCCGGTCTCAGCGAGCACGCACGCCAAGCTGGTTCGCGCTTCGACGAAGGTGTCGTCGAGCTCGATGGCGCAGAAATACCGCTCCCGCGCCGCTTCGATCTGACCATCGCGGTACAGCAACTCGCCGAGCAGAAAGCAGATGTCCGCGCGCAACCCGTCGCGCGCCAGAATCGCTCGGCAGTGGTCGATCGCCGAGGTCAAGTCGCCGGCGTCTTCGCTTTCGTAGACGGCGCTGAGCAGGTCGTCGGCGGCATCCTCGTGGGCCTCTTCCGCTGGCGGAAAAGCGGTCGCATGCTCGCCTGCGATCACCGGCCGCCCGGCCGCTTGGCTGGCTAACGAAAGGATCTCGGGCGACTCCGCATCCGAGGCGACGCCCTGCTCCGACGCGGCGAAGTCGAACCGCAACTGTCCACCCGGTTCGATCAGCCCCTCGCCCTGACGCAGCAGCACGTGGCGTCCCTCAACCAGGACCGACAACTGCGCCAGCGGCCGGGCGACTTCCGGCAGCACTTCGGCCAGCTCACGCAGTCGCTCCTCGATCGCTTGCGGGCTCGCCCCCGCAGCGACCAGTTCGGCTAATCGCCGCGCCGTGGCGACTTCCTGAAAGTCGAAGTACGGCAGCTTGTGCATCGTCCGCACCGGCACGATCAAGCCCCGGCGATGCCAGCGGCGGATCACCCGCACCGATACCCCGAGCAGGTTGGCGAGCATGGCAGGGGTGTAAAACCGCTTGATCGACCGCTCGATGTCGACCAGCCCCAGCCGCTGCCAAAGCTCGGTCTCGGCGATCACTTCCACCGTGCCGCCGGCCGCGGCAGCGAGCAGTTCCGGGCTGAGCAGTTCCGCCTCCGACAGCGGCGACTCTTCGGCGCCGATCACCACCCAGTCGATCGCCGGGGCATCCAGATCGACGACACTGGCGGAGAACGAACGCAGCAGGTTAGCCGCTTCACGGCGGTTCATCCCACCGAGTTTTCCAGCGAGTGCAATCCGTTTGCCACTGAGTTCAACCGGGCCGGGCCGTTCCGCGGACTCCTCGGGCCATAACTCGCTGTCGTCAAACGCGTCGGTCTGCGGATCGGAGAGATCGTATTCGGACAAAACGAAGACCCTTCAAAGAACAACGGACAACGCCATCAGGCTACCAAAACCCGCTCCATTTTTCTCGCCCCAGGCCGCTGCGCATTGACGCCCGACCGCGCAGCTCGCAGACTCAGCGATAGCCGTCCCACGGAGTTACCCGCACCGTTACCGCGGCGCTGCGGCAACCGTGTGGGTAACCCGATCTTGGGGCAAGGTCCATCCGCAATCCTTCTATTCGAGACGCCGCCGATGAACATGTTCAAGGAATTCCGCGACTTCGCCATGCGGGGCAATGTGATCGACTTAGCGGTCGGCGTGATCATCGGAGCGGCGTTCGGCCTGCTGGTGAAATCGCTAGTGGACGACGTCATGATGCCGCCGCTGGGCTACCTGCTCGGCGGGATCGATTTTTCCAGTTTTCATTACGTGCTGGCACCGGCCACCGAGGAGCGTGAAGCGGTGGTGATCAGTTGGGGGCGGTTTCTCAACGCCGTGGTCACGTTCCTGATTCAAGCGATGGCGATTTTCATTGTCATCAAATTGATGAATGCGGCGACCCGGCGGTTTCGGGCCGAGCAAGCGGAACAGGTGGCGGAGCCGGCCGCCAAGCCGGCCGACGTCGTGGTGCTCGAGGAGATTCGCGACCTGCTGGCTCGCCGCCCTTGAACCTTGACCGACCTTACGGTTCGGCGCTGGAAGTGCCCGCCTCGCCCCCCAGGAGTCGACGTCATCCTGGTGACGCCGGTCGCTCCGGCGACAGGCTTTTTAGCCGGTCTGAGCCGTCGGTAAATCTTATCGGCCTTGCCCGAATGCCCTGCCTGCGGCTAACCTTGGGGAAAGATTTGACGATTTCCACAAGGGTGCTGAATGTCCGACTCTAAAACGATTGCCAAGGCTGAGGTCAAGCAGCAGCTTGGCGAGCTGCGCGACGCGGTCGACAGTGTTGATACCGATACCAGTGAAACGCGCGAGTGGCTGGCATCGCTCGATTATGTGCTCAAGAGCAAGGGCCGGGAGCGGGCGTTGTTCCTGCTGGAGCAACTCCGCGACAAGGCCGCGGCCGAAGGCGTGCAGTTGCCGCCGCAGACGCAAACCCCTTACGTCAACACGATTTCCGAAGCGGACCAGCCAGCTTACCCGGGCAACCGCGATCTGGAACGTCGCATCAAGTCGATCATCCGCTGGAATGCGATGGCGATGGTCACCCGCGCCAACGAACGCAGTCATGGGCTTGGCGGCCACATCAGCACCTTCGCCAGCAGCGCCACGCTGTACGAAGTTGCCTTCAATCACTTCTTCCGGGGCCGCGGCGCCGACGGGTACTCCGGCGACAGCATCTACTTCCAAGGCCACGCTTCGCCGGGGATGTATGCCCGCGCGTTTCTGGAAGGGCGGCTGAGCGAAGACAACCTCGAGAACTTCCGCCGTGAATTGGCCGATGGCGGCGGGCTGTCGAGCTACCCGCACCCCTGGCTGATGCCCGGCTTCTGGGAATACCCCACGGTTTCGATGGGGCTGGGGCCGATCATGTCGATCTACCAGGCCCGGTTCAACAAGTACCTCAAGGATCGGGGGCTCAAGGACACGTCCAAGCAACGCGTCTGGGCGTTCTTGGGCGATGGCGAATGCGATGAACCGGAATCGCTCGGAGCGATCACGCTCGCCTCGCGCGAACGGTTGGACAACCTGATCTTCGTGATCAACTGCAACCTACAACGTCTCGACGGCCCGGTTCGCGGCAACGGCAAGATCATTCAAGAACTCGAATCGATCTTCCGCGGCGCCGGTTGGAACGTGATCAAGGTCATCTGGGGTGACGATTGGGATCAACTGTTGCAGCGCGACGAAACCGGTCTGCTGGCCAAGCGGATGGGCGAAGTCGTCGACGGCCAGTATCAAAAGTACACCGGCATGCCGGGCAGCTACATCCGCGAGCACTTCTTTGGCAAGTATCCGGAACTGCTCAACCTGGTGAAGAACTACAGCGATGAGCGGCTGGAGAAGCTGCGCCGCGGCGGCCACGACCCCGAAAAGGTTTATGCCGCCTATAAGACAGCGACCGAAATGAACAACGGTTTGCCAACGGTCATCCTGGCCAAAACCATTAAAGGTTATGGTCTGGGTGAAGCGGGCGAAGGCCGCAACGTCGCTCACAACCAAAAGCAACTCAATCAAGCGGAACTGCTCGAGTTCCGGACCCGGTTTGGGATCCCGATCAGCGATGCTGAAGTCGGCAAGGCACCGTTCTATAAACCGCCAGCGAGCAGTCAGGAAGTCAAATACCTGAAGGAACGCCGCGAAGCCCTCGGCGGGTTTGTGCCGAGCCGGCCGACGGAGCACCCGACGATCGAAGTGCCGACGCTCGAAGACTATCGCAAGAAGCACGCAACCGGCTCGCAAGGCAAGGACATGAGCACGACGATGGCGTTCGTGCGTCTGTTGACCGATTTGGTGCGTGATAAGAAGATCGGCAAGCACATCGTCCCGATCGTTCCCGATGAGTCGCGGACCTTCGGGATGGAAGGGATGTTCCGCCAGATCGGCATCTACGCCCATGGTGGCCAGCTTTATGAGCCGGTCGACTCCGAACAGCTCGCCTATTATAAGGAAGCTAAGGACGGCCAAATCCTTGAAGAAGGGATTACCGAAGCCGGGTCGATCAGCTCCTTCGCGGCCGCCGGGACGGCTTATAGCCTGCACGGGATCAATATGATTCCGTTCTATATCTATTACAGCATGTTCGGATTTCAGCGGGTTGGAGATTCGATTTGGGCCGCGGCCGATATGCGCGCTAAGGGCTTCCTGATCGGCGGTACCGCCGGCCGCACGACGCTCAATGGTGAAGGGCTGCAGCACCAAGACGGGCACAGCCTGCTCAATGCGATCGCTTTTCCCACCGTCCGTGCGTACGATCCTGCGTTTCGCTATGAACTGACGGTGATCGTGATGGAAGGGCTCAAGCGGATGTACCAAGATGGCGAAGTCGCGATCTATTACATCACTGCTGAGAACGATACTTATATCCATCCCGACATGCCGGAGGGCGTCGAAGAAGGGATCATCAAGGGACTCTATCGGTTCAACAGCCAAGAGGTTGAAGGCGCGAAAGCCCGCGTGCAACTGTTTGGCAGCGGGGCGATCCTGAACTCGGTGCTGGCAGCCCAACAACTGCTGGCGGAGAAGTATCAGATCGCCAGCGATGTTTGGAGCGTCACCAGCTACACGCAGTTGCGTCGTGAAGCCGCCGACTGCGACCGCTGGAACATGCTCCATCCGACCTTGCCACCGCGTAAGAGCTACCTGGAAGAGCAACTCGCGGGCGTCGAGGGACCGTTCATCGCGGCCAGCGACTACGTGCGGGCTTTGCCAGAGCAACTGACGCAGTGGATTCCCGGCGACTACTGTGTGCTGGGCACCGACGGGATGGGCCGCAGCGAAACCCGGCCAGCGCTGCGGCGGCACTTCGAGGTCGATGCTGAGTCGATCACGATCGCCGCGCTCAGCCGGCTCAGCAAGACCGGTCTGTATACTGCACAACAGGTCGCTCAAGCGATCGAAGACCTCGGCTTCAATCCTGACAAGCCCAATCCGTACTTCGCCTAAGCGATCCTGACTCACTTGCATGCAGCGCCGCCGCAGCCGGCTCACCGACTCGGCCGCCACGGCGCGGTTTCCTGACAACCTCCTGATCTACCTCGACGTTCACCATGGCCAACGCAGTCCAAGTCAAGCTTCCCGAAATCGGCGACGGCATCGAATCGGGCGATATCCTGGATATTTTCGTATCGGTCGGTGATCTGATCGAAGAAGGCCAAGACATCGTCGAAATCGAAACCGATAAGGCGACCGTTCCGATCCCTTCCTCGGCGGCGGGCAAGGTCGTCAAGATCAGCGTCAGTCAGGGTGATTCAGTGCCGATTGGCGGCGTGCTGTTGGAGGTCGAATCCAGCGGTGGCGCGGCCGCCGACGCGCAGCCGGCCAGCGATGCACCTGCTGCCAAGGCACAGCCCGAGCCGCAGGAGCAAGCGGAACCCGAGGCGGAAGCTGCTCAAGCCGAAGCCCCGCAGCGGCAAACGCCCGAGCCTCAGGCTCAGGCAGCCGCTGCAAGCAAGCCGCAGCCTGCCAAAGCTCAAGAACCTCAGCCGCAGAAAGCTGATCAGCCCGATCCCGAGGCTGCCCCCGCGGCGATCAAGCCCAGTGGACCTCCGGTGCCGCCCCCGCAACCGGTTGCGGCTACGGGCGGATCGAACCCAAGCGGTCAGGTAGAGGACGAGGTGATTGCAGCGGGACCGGCGATTCGCCGCTTGGCTCGCGAGGTCGGCGTCGACTTGGCCCAGGTGACCGGGACCGGCGATGGCGGACGGATCACTCGCGACGACGTGCTGGCCGTGGTTCGCCAAGCGAGCCAGGCGATCCGCAGCAGCAAGGGCTCCGGCGGCAGCCCGGCGGCCACGCCCGCCGCAGCCGCCCAATTGGGCGCCGCTCCGGCCGCTGACAACGGTGGCACACGAGACGACTTTGGCCCGATTCGCGTCGAACGGATGACCAAAATCCGCAAGACGATCGCCGCCCAGATGCACAAAAGCTGGTCGAACGTCGCTCGGGTCACCAACTTCGACGACGCCGATGTGACCGACCTGGAACGGCTGCGGCAAGCGAGCAAAGACGATTACGCCGCGCAGGGCCTGAAGCTGACGACGATGCCGTTTTTGATCAAGGCGGTGGCGACGGCGCTGCGTCATCACCCCGAGATCAACGCGGTCATTGACAGCGAAAACGAGCAGGTCATTTATAAGGAATACGTGAACGTCGGCATCGCCGTCGACACCGAGCGCGGGCTGGTCGTCCCGGTGCTGCGGAATGTCGATCGGATGGGGATTCCGGAGATCACGCGGGCGCTAGCGGAACTGGCCGGCAAGGTTCGCGGCGGTCAATTCCCGATCAACGAACTGCGTGGCGGAACCTTTACGGTCAGCAATCTCGGCGCGATCGGCGGGCAATACAGCACGCCGGTGGTCAACGTTCCCGAAGTCGCCATCCTGCTGGTCGGCCGCAGCCGCAAACTGCCGGTCGTGATGCCCGATGACTCGATCGTGCCACGGATGATGATGCCGCTGAGTCTGTCTTATGACCACCGGTTGGTCGATGGAGCGGTCGCCGCTCGGTTCCTCAACGACGTAATCGGGTTTCTGGAAGCTCCCAGTCGGTTGCTGTTGGCACTCTAATCGACGGCCCGGCCGGCAGGGTGTCCGCTCAGCATACGATTTCGCCGCTGCCGGAACGGTGATCGATCAGCGGCAAAGACGATGATGCTCACGGCACTGCGCAGCGCGACACGGGAGCATCACTTGCGCGTGGAACGCGCGGTCGATCTGCCGGCGCGGCTGCGATCACTGACTAATTACCGTGAGCTGCTGGAGCGGTTTTTGGGCTACTACGGCCCGCTGGAGCAGCGGCTGCTGGCCGTCGCCAGTACTCAGACGCTGCCGATCGAACTGCAGCCACGGTTGAAAACGGCACTGCTCCAGCAAGACCTGCTGGTGCTGGGACGCACTGCGGAGCAGATCGGTGCGCTGCCGGTTTGCCGCGACCTGCCGCAAGTCGCCGATGTCGCCGGCGCCATGGGCTGCCTGTATGTCCTGGAAGGGTCAACACTCGGTGGCCAGTTCATCCGCAAGGCGGTTGATCGCCAACTTGGGCTCGGGCCTGATAACGGTTGTAAGTTTTTCGCAGGTTACGGGGCGGACACGGGGGCACAATGGTCTGCTTTTTGCTCTAGCCTCGCTGATTACGGCGACCGTCACCCTGGAGCCGAAGGTCAGGTCATTGCTGCGGCTGCAGAGACATTCGCGAGGTTGGAAAGTTGGATCGAGGGATAACGGGTCAACTACTGGCCAACGCGCCTGCGACGCGGGATCACGGGGAAGCGATGGTGGAGCTCTCGGCCTGCGCGCGCGAGCCGATTCAGATCCCTGGCAGCATTCAGCCGCACGGCGTGCTGTTCGTGCTCCGTCCCAGCGACCTGAAGATCACGCAGGTCAGCGAGAACCTGAGGGAGCTGCTTGGCCACGGGGCCGCTGAGGCGCTGGACCAGCCGATCGAAACGTTCGTCGGTGAAGCGATTGCCCGAAAGCTCGGCGAGGCGGCGCTGGTCCGCGGCCGTCCAAACTGCCTCGGTTCAATCCAGGCGAGGGTTGCTGGCAGCGAGCGGTCGTTCGATGCGATCGCCCACCGGATCGATGAAGCCATTGTGCTGGAACTCGAACCGGCCCCCGATCAGTCGCCCGACCTGTATCGGCTGCTCGACCAGTTCACGCTGCGAGCCGAGGCGGCCACCACGGTCGATCAGTTGTGCGCGTTGACGGCGGAAGAAATTGCCCGGCTAACCGGCTTTGACCGCGTCCTGATCTATCGCTTTGATCCTGTGTGGAACGGGACCGTGATCGGCGAGCACAGCAATGGCCGCCTGCCGTCGTACCTGCACCATCGCTTTCCCGCCGCGGACATTCCGGCCCAAGCCCGCGAACTGTATCGGCACAACCGCTTGCGGCTGATCCCCGATGCCGACTACCGCCCGGTGCCGCTGACTCCGGTGAACCATCCGGAGACCGGCCAGCCGCTGGACATGAGCTTTGCGACCCTCCGCAGCGTTTCGCCGGTGCATGTGCAGTACATGAAGAACATGCAGACCGCCGCCTCGATGTCGGTTTCGATCCTCCGCGATGAGCAACTCTGGGGGCTGATCTCATGCCATCACCACCAGCCGCGTGTGGTGCCATTTGCGATCCGTGGGGTCTGCGACCTATTCGCCCGTGCATTTTCGTTGCGACTGGCGGCACTGGAGCAACATCAAGGCTACGAGCGGCGCGTCGAGGTCCATGCGACCTATGCCCAGTTGGTGGAGCGAATGGCGGATGGCCCTGATTTTGTCGCCGCTTTAGAGCAGAACCAGGGGTTGTTGTTAGCGCTGACTGGAGCGGCCGGAGCGGCCGTCGTGACCGAGCAGGCCGAATGCCTGCTGATCGGGCAGACGCCCACGCAGCAACACGTGTGCGAGCTGAGCGATTGGTTGTTTCACACCGTCAAACAAGACGTTTACCACACCGACGCCTTGGCGAGCGTCTACCCGGCAGCGGCGACGATGCAGGATCAGGCCAGCGGGCTGCTGGCGATCTCGGTTTCCAAACTGCATCCCAGCTACGTGCTCTGGTTTCGGCCGGAGATCATTCAGACGATCCGCTGGGGAGGCGATCCGCGGGTTTCGGCCCACACGCACGGCGAGCGGTCGGAACTGCATCCACGGGCATCCTTTGCAACCTGGCGTGAGACCGTTCGCCAGCGGGCGCTAGCGTGGACACCGAGCGAAATCGAGATCGCTGCGGAACTCCGCAACGCCCTGGTCGGCACGGTGCTGCGGCGGGCCGAGGAACTCGCCGAGCTGAACGTCGAACTGACCCGCAGCAACCGGGAACTCGAAGCGTTCTCTTATTCGGTCAGCCATGACCTGCGGGCGCCGCTGCGGCATATCGTTGGTTTTGCCGAAATGTTGATCGACTCCGGAGCCCAGGTGCTGCCGGAAAGGGAACGCCACTGGCTCGAAAACATCCGCGACTCGAGCCAGTATGCCAGCCTGTTGGTTGATAAGTTGCTCGGCTACTCGCGTCTGGGCCGCGCCGAATTGCAACTCTCTCAAGTCGACCTGAACCTGTTGGTTGAAGAAGTCCGTCAGGATGTGATGCGTGATGCCGATGGCCGGCAAATCAATTGGAAGGTGGCCGAGTTGCCGGTCGTCACCGCCGATCTGATGATGCTCCGCATGGCCGTCCGCGACCTGATCAGCAACGCCGTGAAGTACACTCGCAATCAAGCCATTGCCGAAATCGAAATCGGTAGCCAGCGCGACAGCGGCGAGGTGGTATTCTATGTCAAAGACAATGGAGTGGGTTTCGACATGCAATTTGCCAACAAGTTATTTGGGGTATTCCAGCGGCTGCACCGCTGGGAAGATTATGAAGGCACGGGGATCGGTTTGGCGAACGTTCGCCGGGTGATCGAGCGTCACGGCGGTCGGACATGGGCTCAGGCTGAAGTGAATCAGGGAGCGGCCTTCTTCTTTAGCTTGCCCAGTTCATCGGCAGCCTCGCGGAGAGCTCAGACAAATGCTTAAGCCGATCCTGCTGGTCGAGGACAATCCAAAGGACTTAGAACTGGCGCTGCTGGCGCTGGAGCGCAGCAACCTTGCCAATGAGGTGGTGACGGTTCGCGACGGCGCTGAAGCGATCGATTATCTGTTTCGCCAAGGCGCGTTTCAGTCGCGCCCCGCGGGCAACCCGGCGGTCGTGTTGATGGACCTCAAATTGCCTAAAATCGATGGGATCGAGGTCTTGGAACGCGTGCGATCGGTCGAGCACTTGCGTTCGATTCCAGTGGTGATGCTGACCACCTCGCGCGAAGAAAAGGATTTGGTGCGAAGTTATAAGCTCGGTGTGAACGCTTATGTTGTGAAGCCGATCGCCTTCAATGAGTTCATTGCGGCGATTCAGGATTTGGGCGTGTTCTGGGCAGTGCTCAATGAGCCGCCGCCGGGTTCTTTGAAATTCGAGCGCCGGGCCTGACCATGCCAAGCCACAGCAGCCACCCCACCCAGCAGCGCGCCGTGCTGACCGATGATGACCGCAACCACATCACCGTGCTCCATCTGGAGGACAGTGACCTGGATGCGGAGTTTGTCGAGAACTGGCTGCAGAAGTCGGGCCTGCCGGTCAGGGTGCAGCGGGCCGTCGACCGCGACAGCTTCGTCGGCGAACTGCAAAGCAAACCGTTCGAGGTGATTCTGTCGGACTACCAGGTGCCGACGTTCGAAGGTTTCGCGGCGCTGGAACTCGCTGGCGCATACCAGCCGGAAACGCCCTTTATCTTTGTCTCTGGGACCATGGGCGAAGAGCTGGCGGTCGAGACACTCAAACGTGGCGCGACCGACTACGTGCTCAAGGATAATTTGGCCCGTCTGCCGGCCGCGGTCCAGCGAGCCGTCGCCGAAGCCCGGGCCCGCAACCAACGGCTCGCCGCTGAACTCGCCGCCCAGCAGGCCAACGAGCGGGCGGCATCGATTCTCGAGAGCATCACCGATGCGTTTTTCACGCTCGACCACGATTGGCGTTTCGTCTATGCCAACTCGCAAGCCGAACGCACGCTGCAGCGCCGCCCCGGCGAACTGCTCGGGAAGATCGTTTGGGAAGCCTTCCCGAGATTGTGCGGCACGGTGTTCGAACAGACTTACCGCCGGGTTGCCCGCACGCGCTCGGCCGAGTCGGTCACGGCCTTCGATCCCGAGCATGGCTGCTGGTACGAAGCGCGGGCGTTCCCGTCGGCTGAAGGGCTGTCGGTTTATTTCCAGGATGTCAGCGAACGGGTGCGTGCAGAAGAACAACTCCGCCGCGTCGCGGCCGCTGAGAAACATCGTTCCGCGTTGTTAGCACGTGTGGCCGAAGCCTCGCGGTCGATCAATGCTGTGCTCTCGGCCGATAGCATTGCGCAGATTCTCACGGAGGAGGCCTGCGCGATCATCAATGCCCGTGTCGGCATGACCACCTTCAATCTGCCGGACGACTGCCATGCGGAGGGGCAAACTGCCGGCGCCGTTGCGCGGAGCCCGGCCTCGAGTTCCGCTGCCGCAGACGTGCTCCCACCGCTCAGCCAGCCGGGTGCGGTTGCCGCTGAGCAACCGGAGTTCGATCCTGAACTCGCTGCGGCGGCCTGTCAGCAAGGCAATCCGCTGCGAGTCCCGCGTGCTCAGTCGGGCCCGCAGCAGTGGGGACGCCTGGCGGCGCCGCTACTGGGTCATGGCGGCAAGAGTCTGGGCGTCGTGCAGTTAGTCGACAAGCTAGAGGGTGAGTTCACCGCGGAGGACGAAGCGATCCTCGTGCAGTTAGCAGCGATTGCCGCTGTCGGTATCGAGAATGCGCGGCTATATGAACAGGTCCGCGAACAGGATCAACGCAAGGATGAGTTTCTTGCCACGCTCGCTCACGAATTGCGAAATCCACTAGCTCCGATCCGCACCGGGCTGACGGTTCTCAAGCTGGTCGATTCGCCGGAAGACATGGCCGCGGCGCGGGAAATGATGGAGCGGCAAGTCGGGCACATGGTCCGGCTGATCGACGACCTGTTGGATGTGTCGCGGATCACGCGCGGCAAGGTCGAGCTCAAACCGGAACGGGTCGATGTACGCGAGGTGATCAACGCTGCGCTGGAAGTCACCCAGCCGATCGTCGAAGCCAACAACCATCAACTGATTATCGCACCGCTCGACCAACCGCTGCCGATCCACGTCGATCCAACCCGGATCGCTCAGGTGATCAGCAATCTGCTCAATAACGCCGCCAAGTACACCCCGCGCGGCGGGCGGATTGAGCTGTCGGTCGTGCGTGATGGCGACCAGGTCGAAATCTCCGTTCGTGACAACGGCCTCGGGATCGCTCCCGAGATGCTGCACAAAGTCTTCGAGATGTTCACCCAGGTCGGTCGCACAATCGACCAGGCCCAAGGCGGCCTGGGGATCGGACTGGCGCTGGTGACCCGGCTGGTCGAAATGCATGGCGGGACGGTGAAAGCTGAAAGCGGTGGGCATGGTCAGGGCAGTCGCTTCATCGTGCGCCTGCCGCTGGCCGCACCGCATGTCGACGCCGGGGCGGTGGGGCAGGATGCCGCCAAGGCCGCGTCACCAACATCACGGCGGATCCTCGTCGTCGACGACAATGTCGATGGTGCCAAAACGCTGGCGCTGCTGTTGAAGCTCGCCGGACACACGACAGCGATTGCCTACAGCGGTCCGGCAGCCTTGGAACGTGCGCGAATCTTCCAGCCGGAAATCGTGTTCCTCGACATCGGACTGCCGGGGATGAACGGATACGATGTCGCTCGTCACCTGCGAACCGAACGCGGCGGAGAGACGTTGACCCTGGTGGCGCTGACTGGTTGGGGAACCGATGATGATCGCAAACGGGCTCACGATGCTGGCTTCGATCATCATTTGACCAAACCGGTCGACGTGGCGCGCGTCCACGCGCTGCTGGTAGACGCTTCCGCCGCTCGCCCAGCCTGAACGCTCGCCCCCCAGCGCTGATCGGCTTGTTGATTCAATGCTTGCTTTGACGCGGATTGCGACGTAGATACCGCTAGATGATTCAACCACCGCAGCCCGGTTGGATTCATCCTGCTGTGTCACCGCTGCTTGGATCCCCCGTTACCGCCTGTCACCGCTCATGTCGCCACCTGATTCGATTTTGCTGGTCGATGACGATCTCTACCTCACCGAGTCGATGGCGCAGTGGCTGCGTGCAGAGGGCTTTGCGGTCGAAGTCGCGGCGACCATTGCCGCCGCCCAAGCGAAGCTGCGGCAATCTGCATTCGATGTGCTGCTGACCGATCTGCGTCTGGACGGAGAAGACGGGCTGGACCTGATCAAGTACGTCCGCCGCTGCTATCGCCAGACGAACATCCTGGCGATCACCGGATACGCCACCCCGCACACGGCGGTCGAGGCGGTGCGCGCCGGCGCGTTGGACGTGCTCACCAAGCCGCTGATCGACGAAGAATTGATGCTGGCGATCCGCCGAGCGACGAACCAGCGGCGGGTAGCCGAGGAGAATGAACGGCTTCGTCAGCAACTGGAAAACCGCCTGGGGATGGAAAATATCATCAGCCACGACGCGCGGATGTTGAAGATCTTCAAGATCATCGACAGCGTCGCCGATGCCCGGGCCTCGGTGCTGATCACCGGCGAGAACGGCACCGGCAAGTCGCTCGTGGCCCGCGCGATTCACAACCGCAGCCAGCGCCGCAACGGGCCGTTCATTGAAGTCGCCTGCGGAGCGCTGCCCGATTCGCTGCTCGAAAGCGAACTGTTTGGCCATGTCGCTGGAGCCTTCACCGGAGCGATCTCTGACCGGTTGGGCAAGTTTGACCTGGCTGACGGCGGCACCCTGTTCCTCGATGAAATCGGCACCGCCTCGCCGGCGCTGCAGGTCAAGCTGCTCCGCGTCCTGCAAGAACTCCGCTTTGAACCGGTCGGCGGCACCCACACCCGCAGCGTCGATGTCCGCGTGATTTTGGCTACCAACGAAGACCTGACCGCCGCCGTCGCCGCTGGCCGTTTTCGCCAAGATCTCTACTACCGCATCAACGTCGTCGGGATCGACCTGCCGCCGCTGCGCGAGCGGCCGAGCGACATCCCGCTGCTGGTCGATCATTTCTTGCGCGAGGTGGTCGCCGCCGGTGGCCGCCCGTGCGATGGTTTCGCTGCGCAGGCGATGGACGTGCTGCAAAGCTACAGTTGGCCTGGCAACATCCGCCAGTTGGAGAACGTTGTCGAGCGCGCGGTGTTGCTGGGCCAGGGCCCGCTGCTGACGGTCGATGACCTGCCGCCGGAGCTGCGTCAGCCGAGCGGCAGCGCTGCGCTGGTGCGCCGCACGGTCGCGGAGCCGCAGGCGGCCGTTTCGACTGCCAGCCACGACCTGCGCGGAGCGCTCGTGGCCCCCGAACGCCAGATCATCCTGCAGGCGCTGCACGATCATCACTGGAATCGTTCGGCAACTGCGGCGACGCTCGGCATCAACCGGACCACGCTCTACAAAAAGATGAAACGCCTCGGCTTGGACGATCCGCGCCTGCAATTCGCCAGTCCGCGGCGGTAAAGTCAGCTCAAGCCGCACAGCCCCGGCGACCGATACTCTCACACAGGCGGCTACTCGTCTTCGTGGCCGCGCCGAATCCCTGTCTGAGCGGGCGCACCGTGTGATGGCCGGAGTAACCTATCAGGACGATTTGCCGGTGGGCGAGCCGCGCCCGAGCAAATTGTCCCACTGGGTCACCGACTGGGGCGGGATCGTGATCGACGGCGTCTCGACCGTCGGCGACATCGCGATCTTTACCTACCGGATGTTCGCTTGGATGTTCACCCGGCGTCCGGCCCGCGGCACGATCCTGACCAATTTCTATCAGGTCGGCGTGCTCAGCCTGCCGGTCGTGGCGCTCACCGGGACGTTCATCGGTATGGTGTTGGCCGTCCAAAGCCATCGCCAGTTTGAAATGATCGGCCTAGAGAATCGGCTCGGCGCCGTGATCAACTCGACGCTGGTGCGCGAGTTGGGGCCGGTACTGGCCGCCACGATGCTCGCCGGCCGTGTTGGCGGCGCGATCGCTGCGGTGCTCGGCACGATGCGGGTCACCGAGCAGATCGAAGCGCTGACCATCATGGGTGCCGACCCGATCCACTACCTCGTCGTGCCACGATTTTTGGCCTGCATTCTGCTGATTCCGGCACTCACGATCATGGCCGACTTCATGGGGATCGTCGGCGGCTACTTTTATAGCGTCATCGTGCTCGGGATCGACCACGCGGCGTACTTGCAAAACAGCAGCGATCACGTCACCGGTTTTGATCTGTTCAGCGGCATTTTCAAGAGCTTCTTTTTCGGCGGGATCATCGCAATTGTCAGTTGCTACCGCGGATTTCACTGCCGCGCCGGTGCCGAAGGCGTCGGTCAAGCGGCGACCGCGGCGTTCGTGATGTCCTTCGTGCTGATCCTCGGCATTGACCTGATCCTCAACATCCTGCTCGACGCGTTTTACTACACGATCTGGGTTCCGGAGTAATCGCCATGACCGCAGAGGCCGAGGAGCAACCGCTGGTCGACTGCCGCAACGTGAGCGTTGGTTTCGGCGCCCAGCCGATCTTGAGCCACGTCGATCTGCGGATCGACCACGGTCAGACGCTGGCCATCATCGGCGAGAGCGGCTGCGGCAAAACGGTGCTGATGAAAACCATCGTTGGGCTGATTCACCCGTCCCGAGGGGAAGTGCTGTTCGACGGCCGCGACTTGAACCAACTCAGCCCCGCGGAGTTGACGCGGACACGCCGCCGGTTTGGCTTCGTGTTCCAGAATGCCGCCCTGTTTGACAGCATGAACATTTTCGACAACGTCGCCTTTCCGATCTTGCAGCACGAGACGGCCAGCGACGAGGAAATCGCCTCGCGTGTGATGGAAAAACTGTCCGAAGTCGGGCTGCCGAGTGAAGTCGCCGCCAAGTACCCGGCCGAACTCTCCGGCGGGATGCGCAAACGGGTCGGACTGGCGCGAGCGCTGATTCTGCAGCCCGAATTGGTCGTCTACGACGAGCCGACGACCGGCTTGGACCCGATCATGAGCGACGTGATCAACGAGCTGATCCTGGCCACGCGGCGGAATTACCCGGTGACCAGCGTGATCGTGACCCACGACATGCAAACGGCCCGCAAAGTCGCCAACCGCGTCGTCATGCTCTACCCGCGGACCCGGCTGCGGCCCGGCATGTCGCAGATTCTGTTCGATGGCCCGCCGAGCGATCTGGACCATGCCGACGATCGCCGCGTGCGGCAATTCGTCCGCGGCGAGGCCGGCGAGCGAATCGATGAATTGACGCGCCAGACCGCCGCTCTGAGCCAGGGTCGACCGGGCGACTCAGACGACTGACCACCACTTCCGCTTGTTGTTGCTTAGAAGAAAACGATCATGGACGACACAAAACTGCGCTTCGGGGTCGGGGTGCTGGTGCTTTCCGCCATCGGCGTGGGCGTCATCCTGACCTTCCTGTTCGGCGCCTTTCCGACCGTGCTGGCCCGCACCTACGGGCTGACCGTCGACATCGACTCGGCAGCCGGCATCGGCGTGAACACCCCGGTGCTGCGCGATGGCGTGCGGATCGGCCGCGTCACCCAGATCCAACTGCGTCCCGAAGGCGGCGTGCGGCTGACGCTCGCGATCGATGCCGACCGCAAGCTGACCCGTGCCTACGTTCCCAAAATCGGCACCAGTTCGCTCGTCACCGGCGATGCCAAGCTGGAGTTTCAAAAGGACCTCAACGCGGCGCTTGAAAACCTCGACGGCCAGGCTCCTTCCGGCCAATCGCCAGTGCCCCGAAACAATCGCTGGGATCCCACCGAAGAAGAGCTGCTGACGTCGTTCTACGCCGATGGCGATTACGTCCTTTCCAACTACGCGGCCGATGATCCGCTGGCGGCGATCGCCAACCTCGAGGACGACGTCCGCAACACGCTGGCCGTCGTGCAGCGCGCGGGCGTTGCGCTGGAAACCGCCGGAGCCTCGGTCAATGAACTGGCCAATTCCGTGCGTGGCGTCGTCACCGACAATGAGGACAACCTCCGCGACATCGCTGGCAAGGCTAATCAGGCGCTCGACCAGTTCCAGGCCGCGATGACCGACATCCGCACGATTGTCGGCGATCCCGAACTCCGCGCTCGGTTGACCCAGTCGCTCGATTCCTTGCCGCGCGTGCTCGATGAAGCCGAACAGGCGTTGGCCAATACCAAACTGACCATGCAGCAGTTCGAACGCGTCGGCGCGGCGGCCGAGCAAGCCGTCGGCGAGGCCGGAGCGACCTTCCGCTCGCTCGACCGCACGATCGTCAACATCGAGCGCTTCACCGAACCGCTCGGCGATCGCGGCGAAGAGATCGTCGAAAAAATGCTGACCAGCTTCACCAACCTCGACGAATCGCTGATCCAGATCAATCAGTTCGGCACGATGCTCAACGGCAATGGCAGCCTGCGGCGGCTGATCGAAGACGATGAAATCTACTTCCAGGTCAAACGCACGCTGGGCAACATCGAAAGCGCCACGGTCCGCATCCGCCCGATCCTCGACGACGTCCGCGTGATCTCCGACAAACTCGCCCGCGATCCGAGCCAGCTCGGTGTCAAAGGGGCGCTGACCGCTCGGCCAGCGGGTCTGGGACTCAAGTGATTCGGCTGACTGTTAAGCAACCCGGCTGTTTACCGCGGCGCCGTCACCACGCCGCTCCGCGATTGGCCTCGTAACTGATCGGCCCGCATCAGCACCTCTTCGCTCGGCTCCAGCGTCTGGGGCACCAGTTCCACATCGATGATCCGCTCGTCGCGGATTTCCCACGGCACCAGCGTCTCGGCGATAAAATCGATCCCCGGCCACTGGTACCAGGGGGGAGCGATCCGCTGGCGCAGCGTTTCGGTCCGGTAACCGTCCTTCTCGATGCGGAATTCCCGCGTCCCGTAAAAGGTGAACGAGCTCGCCGCTGGCGATGTCCCGATCACCTGATTGTCGACCGACACCACGGCTCCCGGCGGGTTGGTGCGGACGGTCATCCGCCGGCGAACGCAGCCGCTGGCGGCAAACAGCACGCACAGTCCAAGCGCGACGGCTTGCGTCCTGCCCGGTGTGAAGCGGCCCAGCGCTTGCGCGCGGCGATCCTGGTAAAAAGAACATTCCATAACCACGCCAATAAAGCATCCACCGCTTGGATCGCCAGAGGAATTTCACGTGCCTGAGCAAGTTGTCACCGAAGTCACTCGGCGGGCGATGGCAACCGAGTTCGGCGTCGTACTACCGGGCGAGGATCGTACCGCCATCGAAGCGGCCATCGACGCCCTCGAAGAACTCGAACGGATCGAAGCGGAACTGAGTGTCTTTCGCCCCGGCAGCGCCATCAGTCGCATCAATGCGCTGGCGGGGAGTGAACCGGTCCGTGTCTCGGCCGACGTGATCGAGGTGCTGACCCGCGCCGTGGCGATTTCCAACCTGACCGGCGGCGCGTTTGATATCACCGCCGGTCCACTGGTGGAGTGCTGGGGGTTTACCCGCCGCCGCGGCCGAAAGCCGTCCGCTGCGGAGATCGCCGCCGCTCGCGAACTCGTCGGCAGCGACCGGATCACCATCGACACGGCGCAGCGGACCGTGTTCTTGCCGCAGGCGGGAATGATGATCAACCTGGGCGGCATCGGCAAAGGCTTCGCGCTGGACCGGGTTGCGGCGCGGCTGATCGCCGCCGGTGTCACTTCATTTCTGCTCCATGGCGGGCGCAGCAGTGTTCTGGCACGTGGCTCCGACAACTCGGACACGACCGAGGGGTGGCGCGTCGGCATCGAGCATCCGCTGCGGCCAAGGGTCCGTCTGGGGGAATTGCGGCTGTGCGATGCGGCGCTGGCGACCAGCGGTTCCGGCAAGCAGTTCTTCCACCACCATGGCGTGCGGATGGGGCACGTGCTGGACCCGCGTCTGGGTAGGCCCGCCGGCGATATGCTTTCCCTGACGGTTATTTCCCAGACCGCGATGGACGCTGATGCACTGGCGACCGCCTGCTTTGTTCAAGGGTTGGCGGCAACCACGCAGCAGCTCGCTGCTGATCCCCCGAGCCAGTCGGGCAGCGCCGATCCCGCCTGGCCAGCGGCGGCGCTGGCGGTGGTCGAAGCCGAGCGGCAAGGCGGTGTGCGGCTGATCCCGCTTGGGCAACCCGCGGCGCTGCGGTTTGAACCTGCCACGGCCAGTGGAGCATCAACATCGGGTCAAGGACGTGATTAGGCGGCGTCGTACCAGCCGAATTCGTCGCTGCCATCACCGTCCCAGTCGCCGACGATCGGCCGAGCGTTTTCGCTCGGCTTGGGAATGCGGATCTGCAGGTCGTTGCCGGTGATCCGCCGGTCGCCATCGCTGTCGATGATCCACAGGTCACCGCGAACCACGCCGAGCTTCGTGATGCCATCACCGTTCCAATCACCGGCGATCGGAATGTCGCCGGGCTGGCCAAAGATGACTTGGTCATCACGGTCGGTCAGGCGTCCGTCGCCGTCGCTGTCGAGTGTCCACTGTCCGGCGCGGAACACGGCGATCGAGTCGATGCCATCGCCGTTCCAGTCGCCAGCGATCGGCGTGTCGGGCTGCTCGCCGTAACGGAACACGTGATCGATCGCATCGGCGCGGATCGGTCCACGGCTGCCCCGGCGCAGGACCCGTTCTTGCTCTGGTTCCAAGGTGACATACGTTTCGCTGCGGACGTAGTCGCGGCGGCGCGTGTTTGCCGGGGTCGGCAGACCGGGATCTTCGACGATCACTTCGGGGTCGCGTTCCCACTGGCGTCCGAAGATCGCGATGTCGGCTTTGCCATCACCGTCCCAGTCGCCGACGACCGGGCGATCGAGCGCGGTTCCCATCCGCAGCCAGAGGTCGCCCTCGTCCCAGACACCGTTGCCGTTGAGATCGACGAACCATTGGCCCGCGGCAAAAATGGCGACCTCATCGATCCCATCGCCATCAAAGTCGCCGACCAGCGGAATCGCGTCCGCATCGCCGAGCGTGATCTCATGTCCGACATCGACCCGGTTTCCCTGGCGGTCGACGAGCGTCCAACGCCCCGATTGCTTATTGCCGGGAGCAAACATTTCCTGCAGCATTTGGCTGGAGACCTGCTTGACGCCGCCCTCCGAGCCGGTACCCCGCGGGAAGCCGCCATTGATGATGCTGAGGTGCCAAGTCACCGGATACTCCGCGTCGGCGACGATCGGCCGGCGCAAGTATTGGGTTTCCGTAAAGGCATATACCTTATAAGTATCCAGTAGCGGTGCTTGCACGGGCGTGGGCTTAAATTCAATGTTTGGCAACGGCGCTGGCGGCACCGGCGGGATCGGCATCTCGGTAAGGATCTCGCTGAAATTGTTCTCTTGTGACTCCGCGCCCGGACTGAGCGTCACATTGAGAATCGCATCATAGCGCGGATCGGTATCGGGGTTGGCCGAGAGCCGCTGCCATAAGGCTAAGAGCTGCGGGTTATTGGCGAGATCGCCAGCGTTGACGGCCACGCCGCCGGTCGTGCCTGGCGTGTCGAGGCCATCGATATAACCCTCGGGCTGAATCTGATAAATATGATAGACCCCTGGCGGTAGCCCGATGAACTCATAGAATCCATCGCTGTCGGTAACGACCTGGATGATCCCTTCGTAGATCCCTGCTAGCGCGCGATCAGCGGAAACCGGACGTCCGTCGGCATCCCGCAATTGCAGGATCACACCGGGCAGCGGCTTGTCTTCAGGAGTGCGAATCCCATCTTGATAATCGCGCAGGTCCTCTGGATTCGGAGCGTCCACCAGCGGCAGCGGGCGACCGTCTTGAAACACATAACCCGAGATTGAGCCGGGTGGGATTTCTGCAAAATCATAATCGATGGCGTTTGCGCCACCGGGCAGCACGATCGCCGAGATCACATCTTCCAACGAGTCGTCGCCGCCAAAGCTGCCAGCTTCTTGTCCGCCTTGGAAATACCCCTCAGGCTGCAGTTGGCGCAGCGAGTAGGTCCCCGGACGCAGTCCGGTGAACTGATAATGCCCAGCGGCATCCGTGTGTGTGGTCGCGATCACGTGGTCGGTCGCGTCCCGCAACTCAATCAGCACACCGGCCAGCGGCCGCTCACCCGCATCGCGCTGGCGGTTCTGATTGGTATCGAGGAACACATGGCCCGCGATCGTCGCCGGCAACTTCTCGCAGAAGTTGTAGTCGGTCAGTTGTGCTCCGGGGCCGACCGGAATCTCGGTGATGACGTCGCTGCCCTCAGCCCGGCCGCCGCCGCTGCCAGGCCGCGCGGCGCCGCTGAAATACCCATCCGGCTGCGTCTCGACAACGCGGTATTGGCCGGGATCGAGCCCTTCGAACCGATAAAATCCGCTGCTGTCGGTGTGGGTGAAGGTGACCAGTTGGCCGGCGCCGTCGAACAGTTCGATCAGCACTCCGGCCAGTCCCGTCTCGTGCTCCTGGCGCACGCAGTCGCCGTTGCCGTCGACGAACACGAAGCCGCTGAGCGTGCCGGGCAACAATTCGCCGAAGTTGTACTCGGTCAGGATCGCGCCAAAGGCGATCGGGATCTGTGAGATCACGTCGTCAACGGTCGCGTTACCGCCGGCCGAACCGGCTTGTTGGCTGCCCTGCAAGTAGCCGGCCGGCTGGCTTTGACGCAGCGTGTACTCGCCCTCGGGCAGGAAGCTGAAGCGATAGAAGCCGCGGGCATCAGTGGTCGCCGTGGCGACGACCTTGCCGCTGGCATCGAGCAGATCGACGCGGGTTCCAGGGATCGGAATTTCAGCCGAATCGCGCCGCTGGTTGTTGTTTTGATCGAGGTAAACGTAGCCCGAGATTTCCGCCGGCGGTTTTTCGCAGAAGTCATAATCGACCGCGACTTCGCCCGAGCCGAGCGTGATGTTGCCGATCCGGTCAGGCGATTCTTTCACACCACCGGCCGAGCCCGGTTTGGCAGTCCCCGAGAAATAGCCTGCGGGCTGTGTCTCGACGACCGTGTAGGTGCCCGGCGGCAGCCCTGCGAATTTGTAGCGGCCTTCGCTGTTGGTTGTCGTCCGCGCTACTTCGCGACCGGTCGAGTCGAACAGCCGGATGGTTACGCCCGAGAGCAGTTGTTCGCCGGGGTCGTAGGTGCAGTTGCCGTTGGCGTCCAGGTGTACGCGCCCGGCCAGCGACGCCGGCTGCAACTCGCCGAAGTTGTACTGGGTGAGCGTCGCACCGAAGTCGATCGGAATCTCCGAAATCACGTCATCGATGCCCGCGTTGCCGCCGCCCGAGCCGGCTTGCTGGCTCCCTTGGAGGTAGCCGGCCGGCTGAGTCTGGCGGAGCGTGTACTCGCCCTTGGGCAGGAAGCTGAAGCGATAATAGCCGCTGCCGTCGGTGGTCGTCGTCGCCACGATCTTGCCTGACGCATCGATCAAGTCGACGCGCACGCCAGCGATCGGAGCTTCGCTGGCATCACGCTGGTGGTTGATGTTTTGGTCGACGTAGACGTAGCCCGAGATCTCTGCCGGCGGCTTTTCGCAGAAGTCGTAATCGACCGCGACTTCGCCCGAGCCGAGGACGATATCGCCAATCCGGTCGGGCGATTCTTTCACGCCACCGGCCGATCCGGGCTTGGCAGTCCCCGAGAAATAGCCTGCGGGCTGCGTCTCGACGACGGTGTAGGTGCCCGGCGGCAGCCCTTCAAACTGGTAGCGGCCCTCGCCATCGGTCGTGGTCCGCGCGACCTCTTGGCCGGCAGCGTCCAACAACCGGATGGTCACGCCCGAGAGCAGTTGTTCACCGGGGTCGTAGGTGCAGTTGCCGTTGGCGTCCAGGTGCACGCGGCCGGCCAGCGACGCCGGGCGGAGTTCGCCAAAGTTGTAATTCACCCCGCTCTGACCTTGGCGCAGCAGCACGCCGGAGATCAGGTCGCCGGGATTGATCGCGGTGCCGACGGTCACGCCGTCGATCGTGCCGGCCTGGTCGAGACCGTCGAGGTAACCGACCGGCTGCAGTTGCCGAATCGAGTAATTCCCCGGCAGAACGTCGTTGAATTCGTAATAGCCTTGGGCGTTGGTTTGCGTGGTGGCGACCACTTGGCCAGCCAAGTTAACCAGTTCGATCGTGGTCTGCGGGATCGGTTGTTCCGCCGCTTCACGGCGGCCGTTCTGGTTCTGGTCGTGGTAGACGTAACCGGAGATCCGTCCCGGGGCCGCTTCGCAGAAGTCATACCGCGCAGCCGTTGCACCGGCGGGCAACGTGATGTTGCGGATCAGCCCACCGCCTTCGGCGACGCCGACGCGCACGCCATCGATCAAGCCGACATGCGCCTGGCCATCGATCAACCCTTGAGGCGTAACTTCGATGATGCTGTAGATCCCCTTGGGGACCTCTTCGAAGCGGTACTGACCCGCGGCATCGGTGGTGGTCTGCATGATCGTCACCCCGCCAGGGTCGACCAGCAGCACTTCGACTCCGGCCAGCGGTGTGCTGCGGCCGTCGTCGCGGCCACCGCAATCTTCTCCCGGCGGCGCTAGGTAGACGCCACCGGTGATGATCCCGCGGGGCAGTTCGCCGAAGTTGTAATCGATGCCGCGGCTATTGCCGAGCAATTCCACACCGCGGATGGCGTCGCCCGGTTCATCAGCGACACCAACCGGTCGGCCGTCGACGGTCCCCGCGCGGTCGCGGCCATCGTCCAGCCCGGCTGGCTGAGTGACTTGAATGATGTCGTAGCGGCCCGGCGGCAGCGTCGTGAAGCTGTACGAGCCATCGGCAGCAGTGACCGTTTCGATCGGCGAGAGCGGAGCGAGGGTGTCGCGCGGCACCAACCGCATCGTCACGCCGCCGAGACCTTGTTCGCCGGGATCACGGCGGCCGTTGTCGTTGTCATCGCGGTACACAAAGCCGGAAACACGTGCCGGTCGGGCTTCGGCAAAGTCGTAGTCGACCGCATGCAGATCGCCGAGCGGGATGTTGATCCCGGTCAGGATATCGCTGCTGGCGGCGCGGCCGACGCGTTGGCCGTCGATCAGACCGACAACTGCGCCAACGCTGTAGTAATCTGCGGGCTGCGTCTGCACGACCTGATATTCGCCCGGCATCAAACCGAATGCGGTACCAAAGCGATACCCGCCGGCAGCGTCGGTGATCTGGATGTGTCCGGTCTCGACGAACCTGCCGGTCGTTTCGTCCTTGCGGAGCAGCGTGACCAGCACGCCCGGCAACACCTGTTCGCCGGCATCCCGCTTCAGGTTCAGGTTGTCGTCGGCCCACACGGTACCGGCGATCGAAATCGGCTTGGGCGTCTGCTGGGTGTGCGCGATCGCCGCCGCGGAGCGGCTGGGGCGGCTATCGCCCGGGGCACCTTCGTCCGGCGGGATACGGAGCCCAAACTCTTTGCCTGGGTCACCGTAGTCGTTGAGGAACAAACCATCAGCGATGGCCGGCTCGTAATGCGGCGCGACAAAAATCGCCGAGAAGATCGAATCCTGGAACTCCTGGCCGCTGGCGATCACGTCCAGGGCCGCATTGAAGCGATCCAGGTCGCCGTGCATCCGCAGCACTTCGTCCACGTCGAGCGAAAACTCGAGCCGGTCGCCGGCCTTGAAGTTGGTCAGGTTGACCAGCAGTTCCGTGGTGCCATCTTCGACCGTTGCGGCGACATCGACCTTCTGCCCCGTGACGGAATCGAGGTGACGAATTTTAAACGGGTGCCAGCCCGCCTTGCCGCGGCCGCCCGCGGCGGTATCGAAGATCAGGTCGCCGATCGACAGGCCATCCTGATCCTTATCCAGGGAAATCCGGAACTCGGTGAGCTGAGTTCCCGCAGCGCCGCCGGTGAACGAGAGGATAAACCGATCAGCAATCTCATCGCTGCCCCAACTGCTATCGCTCTCGAGGTAATCGGTTTCGATGTAGACGATCCCGACGTGAATCGGGTCTGCAGCCATCAGATTCCGGGACTCCAACCGCTCGGCGCGCAGCGGACGGCGGACCGCTGCCAATCGCGATTCACTGTTACGCGTGGACGGCGCCGTCCGGGGGTAACCGGAACGGTTGAAGATTCTGATGGGACTCCACATGAAAGAGGCACCTCCGTGTGCCTTTAAGTGCCCGGACACAAGTCATTTGTCAGTAAATGAGATGATTCAATGCGATTTCTACCGCTTGGGAAGAATCAATTCATGGAACAAACTTGTGTCCGGGTGCTGATGGATTCGCAATCCGACATTCCTGTCGGTCATCGTTTGCCCGCGCGCCGATGAAACGCGTGCTTCCAAGAGGGCGTTACGCCTAGCGTTTGCCGTCCTCTACCGGCTCCTTCTCGGCCACCCGCGCGCCCCTGCCACCGCCGATGTCCCACTTGCGGACCGTGGCGTCGAACCCTCCGCTGTACAGCCAGCCGCTGCAGTACACCAGCGAGCTGATCGAGCCCTGATGGCCATCGAAGTGGCCGGTGATCTCGCCGGTTTCGCAGTCGACGATCCGTATCCGATTGTCGCTGCCAGCCACCGCGATCTGCGTGCGATCGATGGCGGCCACCGTGAACAGCTTGCACGGGAGCAAATCGATCCGTTTGACGACCCGGTAGCGGGCCAGGTCGAAGATCGTCGCCGCTCCGTCCTCGGCCACCGTCGCCGCCAGTTCGGTTCCCGGTAGAAACACCAAATCGCGCACCCGGCTGGTGTGGATCGGGAACTCGCCGAGTTGCTGGCCGCCACGTGGATCGTAAAGAAACAGCATGCCCGACCGGCCGCCAACAGCCAACCGCAGACCGGTGGCGTCGTAAGCAACGCCGCGCAGATCCGAGCACTCGCAATGCAGTTGCGGTTGCGTGCTGCTGCCAAAGAGCATCAGTTCCGAGTCGAAGCCGGCCGCAGCCAACTGTTTGCCGTCGGGCGAAAAACGAACGCAAAACAGCGTCGGCAAGTCGTCGACGCGGCGTGTGATGGCCCAGTGAGCGCTGCGGTCCCAGAGGATCAGGCTGCCGTCGTTGCCGCCCGAAGCGAGGATCTTGCTGTCGCTGCGAAACGTGAGCGTCCGCACCAGATCGCGATGTGCGACCAAACGGTCCAGTTCGCGTAAATCAGCAGCATCGAGGATCCGGATCGAGGCATCGTCGCCGGCCACTGCCAACACTTCACCGCGCGGATCGATCGCCAGCGCCGTGACCACCGGCGACCGGCGTCCCGGCCCCAGCGGCAGCAGGCGATGGGCCAGCGGGATCGACAGTCCGCCCGCCGTGGCCCAACTCGCAGCCCCTGCGTGTGCGGCTAGCAGCGACGACGACATCAACAGCCAGCGGCGACGGCTCAGTTTCGTTTTGATCATGTCCGTACAATCCCCCGAAGTCCTTTCATCGGACTTTCAGTCGATAGGTCATCATCATTTCAGGCAATTCCGTGGCCAACGCTGCGGAAAATTGCCCCTGCGGCAGAGTTGCGGCTTTCCTCTTCGGGCGACCTGCGGCAAAATACGCAGGGGTGAGGAACGTCTGGGCTCTGCCGCTATAGCTCACTTACCTGCGCCTTGAACTTTTTCAACACTTTTACGCAGCTTTTTTCGTGGAACGTCGCCTCCTCACCTGGTTTATCGCTTCAACCGCTTTTCTGGTGATCTACATGACGCTCAATGTCATGTTTGTTCCCCAGCCGCCGAGGCCCGCCGAGCGGGGAGTTGCCGATGCCGGGGCAGGCAAGGAGCGGGATGCTGCCCAGCAACCGGGCCGAGATCCCGCAGCGGAAATCACTCAGGCCGATCCGCTGGCCCCGGCCGCCGGTGCGGAGGACGCCGAGGAACAGCGGCCGCAAACACCGACCCTGGTCACGCTCGGGTCGATGGATGCGGACAGCGGCTATGCGATGCTGGTGACGCTCAATACCCGCGGCGGCGGCGTCGAGCGCCTGGAGCTGACCGAGCGCAAAGACGATGGCCGGCTCAAATACCGCCGGGTCGATGTACAAAGCGGCTACCTCGGCTACCTCGCGGCCACGACTCACTCGAACAATCTCGGCTGCATCGTCCGCGTGGTTGGCCCCGGCACCCCGGCGGCGCTGGCCACGCCGGCTGACGCCGACGTCCAACCCGGCCTGCTGCCCGATGACCTGATCGTGGCGGTCGGTGGCAAGGCGATCGCCTCGGTCGTGGATCTCGATGCGCGGTTAGATGAAACGAAGCCGGGTGATGAGGTCTCGCTGGAAATCGTCCGCGATCAAACGCCGCTGCGGTTCACCGCGCAGCTTACCGAGCATCCGCTGGACCTGCTGCGGCTTTCCAGCACCGGCGGTGAAGAAGAGGTGCTCGGCAATTATGACCAGCTCTCCTGTCGCGTGACGCTCAGCCAAATCGGCGAGCGGAGCATCCCGACCGGCCAAACATCGATCGAAGGCCTGCAGTGGATCGCCAACGCCATCTACGACCATGAACTGGGCGACGCCGGCGGTGTGCAGAACGAAGTGGTGTTCACGTTGCCGCTCTCGGCGGCGCAGCTCGGCGGCGACGCCACAGGAGCGGTGCAAATCACTCGGTCGTTCTCGATCCAGCCAAATAGCTATCTGGTCGACATGGATATCAACGTCCGTAACTTGGGCGAACAGCCGCAGCGGCTGGCCTACCGGTTGGAAGGCCCCAACGGGATGACACTCGAGAGCTGGTGGTACTCAACCAAGATCAGCCCGAACTTCTTCGGCGGTGCTGCGGCTCGCGACGTCGTCTACAAGTCGGTTCGCGACGGTCACCGCTTGATGAGCGGCTATGACCTGCTTAAACGCGCTAAAAACCAGCCGCGCGACCCCAACCCCGTGATCTTCGGTGAAGACGAACCCGAACCCGCGCGCTTGCTGCGTTACGCTGGCCTCGACGCACAGTACTTCAATGTCATTTACCTGCCGCCGGAAGGGACCGAAGCGTTCAAGAACTTCCGCCGAGCTGCGGCGACGTTGGTGGCTGACGCGGAAACGATCCCGGTCCACCAGGAACGCGCGGTCAACACCAGCTTGTTCCTCGACAGCCTGGTGGCCGAAGTGCCGCCCCAAGCCGCCCTGCGCCAACAACTGCGGATGTTTGCCGGGCCCAAGGAGCCCGAGTTGCTCGCGGGGCTGGGGCTGAGCGACAACATCGAATACGGCTGGTTCGGCGGGGTTTCCAAATTCCTCGGCTCGATCCTGCACGCCTTCAATCGGCTCAGCGGCAACTACGCGGTCGCGATCATCCTGCTGACGGTGCTGGTGCGAGCCTGCTTGTTCCCGATCAGCCGCAACGCCGCGATTCATGCCCAGCGGATGCAGGAACTTGCTCCAGAACTGAAGAAGATCAACGAAAAGTACAAAGACGACATGGAAGGGCGGCTGCGGGCGCAGCGCGACTTCCAAAAACGGGTCGGCTTCAATCCGCTGGCCGGCTGCTTGCCTGCGCTGTTGCAACTGCCGATTTTCATCGGGCTGTATCGCTGCCTGTCAGTCGACTTGGAACTGCGTCAGGAAGCGTTGTGGTCGAAGATGCAGTGGGCCAGCAACCTCGCTGCGCCCGACATGCTGTTCTACTGGGGCGACTGGCTGTGGGAATACCTCTCGGGCCGTGGCACCGGCTGGTTGGGACCCTATTTCAACATCCTGCCGGTCGCGGTCGTGATCCTGTTCCTGATTCAGCAGAAGCTGTTCATGCCGCCAGCGACCGATGAACAGACGGCGATGACCCAGCGCGTGATGACGATCATGACGCTGATGATGGCGCTGTTCTTCTTCCGCGTCCCGGCGGGGCTGTGCATTTACTTCATCACCAGCAGCACCTGGGGCATCATCGAGCGGCTCGTGGTCAAGAAAACGATTCCACCGGCGAAGGCCGTGCCGGCATTTGCCGAAGGCGGCGTGGTCGATGGCACCGTGACCGCCACGCAGACGACCAAAGCGAAGCCCAAGACGCTGGCCGATCGGATCCGTGAGCAGATGAATCCTGAGCAGCCCAAGGCGCCACCGCCGAACAAACGCCGCAAACCGACCGGAAAGAAATAACCGGCATCCGTGAAGCGGCCGCGGACTAGTTTTCGCTGGGGGCAGCCAGGCCTTTGATCAACGTGTCGAGAAACGATGGAGTGGCATCAAACTCGTCAGACCACTGCTGCTTGAACTCGGTCAGCTTTGCGACCCGCTGCTCCGCGGCCACATCAGGCAACTGCTCTAGCAGCGTTTGCCAACGCGCCGCTTGCGGCTCGCCCAGTCGCTGCCGCCACAGGCAGTAATCGCGGAGCATTGCATCGCGGACCAACACCTGACCGAACAGCGTCATTTGCCGCGACCGGTCGGCCTGAACCCACTGCGCAAAAACGACCCGTGGCAGGCCACTGTAGATCCAACTCGCTTCTTGAGGCAGCACCGAGCGATGCGGCAGCGGCGTTTGCCAGCGTACACTGCCGCTCTCGGCGTCCCACTGGCCATTGGTCTCCAGCGGCTCGGCGACGGTGTGCAGCACGAGCGTCAACTCATCGACACCTCCCCAAGTGAGCAGGCCAACAAACAGCGGCCCGGTCACCGGTTCCAGCGAGTGGCCAAGAAATGCCGGCGGTTCGACTGGCGCCGCAGCGCTAGCCGCTAACTGCGTTTCCCGCCACAGCCGATACTCCGGCGTGCTCTCCAGGAACTTCAAGAAGCGGCGACCGAGGGCCTCTGGCTCATTGAGCCACTGGATCGCCGCCGAATCGGTGGTCAAGCCGGTGCCTTTGACCAGCTTGCGGCGAAACCGCTCCAGCACCCAGTTTTGCTGCTCGGTTTCAGAAAGGTCGTTCAGCGGCAGTCCCGCCAGGTCAGCAAAGCTCAAATACCCGCGCTCGGCCAGCAAGTGACCGATCAACAGCAGCGACCGATACTCATCCTTGGAGCCGGATTCGGGCGAGTTCGCAGCGGTAACCTCGAGCAAACAGACCAGGTCCTGCAGGTCGGTCCGTAGTTCGCCGCCGACAAACCGTTTGAGCTCCTCCGCACCCGCAACGTCCCTCAGCTCCTCGTCCAGCCAATCGGAGGTCCAGCGGATGAGCTGATCGATGGTCGCTGCTCGCAACTTGCGGTCATGCAGCGTCGGCAATTTGCCGCGAAAGCGTTCGTGATAGACAAAGGTGTCCCCAAGTTCGCTGCGCCAGCGAATGAGCGAACCGCTGCCGCCGACGTCATCGGGAGTCGCAGCGGAAAACGTGCCTTCAAACCGCTCGCTCTCAGAACCGATCTGCCCCGGGCCATAGATCGCACTGAACAGTTTCCGTTCGTCGTCGCTGATGAACGGACTGGCTGGGGCATTAGCCTCAGGCTCGGGTCGTGGGTGTGAAGCCACGTCGACTGTCCGCATAAAGCCCTCGTCGGTGAGCCGCAGTTCGACCGAGTAGGTGTTCCGGGTTCCGCAACCAGTGGCACAAAGGATCACCGCGACGCCCCACCAACGCCACCCACGGCGTTTGCTTCTGCCAGGCACGAACATCTAATCACCTCTTGCTCACGCGTTGGAACCGAAGCGGGATTGTTCGCAGTTCATTGTAGTGGTCGGCTGCCGCCGCCGCTGTCCGGAAGCATCGCGAGCCGCCGCCCCGATGGCCAGGCTGCTGCCACCCACCGGGCAATCGCGCCAATTGTTACCGGCAGAGCGCCGTTGAGAAATGGTCCTGCAAAATTCGCAGGCCGCTGTCAGATCAAGCCGCGGCGCGAACTAGCGTTGGGTTGTCGGCTCCGTTCCCCAGCGGCACCGACGCGCTCCTGGACCTCGATCGGCGGAGCAAACTCGGTACTTTCTCAGTAGGTCTTTCCTATGTTGAACAACGCACCGGCAGCGGCGATCGATCGGTTTTCAGCTTCTGGATCCCGTGAAGCCGAAGCCGTCGTCGAGATTACGTTAGTACGGACGCAGGCGGAACTGTTGGCAGCGTTTCGGCTGCTGTATCTATCGTACGTCCGCGCGGGATTGGCGGCGGAAAACGCGATCGAACTGCGGCTGACTCCCTTTCACCCGCTGAGCACGACGGAAGTGTTTGTCGCCAAGTGCCGCGGCGAAGTTATCTCCACGATGACCATGGTCGGCGACGGAGCGCTCGGTCTGCCGATGGACTCGATGTACGGCAACGAGGTCCGGGCGTTGAAGCGTTCAGGCCTACGGGTTGCGGAGATGGGTTGCTTTGCTGACCGGCGCACCTCGCCGGCACGCTTTAAAGAGGTGTTTGGCCAACTCGCCAGCCTGGTCGTGCAGGTAGCTCGGGTGCGCAACATCAATGCCCTGGTCGCCGCGACCCATCCGAAGCATGCTCGGTTTTATGCCCGCTGGCTCGGCTTCGAGTACTTCGGGGAGTTGAAGCAGTGCCCCTACGCTGCTGGCAATCCCGCCGTCGCCCTGCTGCTGGACTTTGAAGCGATTCGCAATACCGTTTATTACGAGCGACTGTTTGGCAATCCCGTGCCAGTGGAGCAATTGCTCCCGACGTGGTGGAACCCGACGACAAGCGATCTGCTGCGTCGTCTGGTCGAGCCCGGAGCGACTGCCCCGGCGTGCGGCACGCCGGAGCCTGCGCCTGCAGCCGCTTGGCAAACCGCGACTCACGCCGCTCGGCGCGTGAGTGCGCTTTGGTCGCGATCGATGATCTCGCGCAACCGACTGAAGTAATAGCAGTCGAGTTCGGACATCTGCCCGGCGTGCGCCAGCGGGGCCAGTGGATAAGTACCGAAGAAATGCCGTCGCCACGGCTCCCGATACGCCTGGGCGTCATGCGGCGAGCCTGCTAAGCAGACGGCAGGCTGACCGTTGACCAGGTCGTAGGGAAGCTCCTGCGTCAATCTGACAAAGCCCATCGCCCGCTCGTAAAACTTCGCATGGCGAGGGTGCACGGCGACAACCAATCGATCGACACCGTCCTGTCGGGCATAGTGAATCACCGCCCGCGTTAAAGCGAGATAGACCGGCGAAGGGAAGCGGCCCGAGTCGTCCAAGGCCGCCAGACAACCGATTTCAGTCAGTCGAGTTCCGCCGGCGCGCAGCGATGCCACCGACTCGGGGAAGAGATGCTCAACGGGCAACTGCGACTGCTCTCCACTCACCAGGGAGACCGTGCCCACGAACCGCCCGGCGGCTTCCGCTACGATCACCCGGCAACCCGGCTGGAGCTGCTGCGGGGCGATCCGAATGCCGACGAGATTGGGCAGAATCAGACCCGCCGATAAATACCGCTGATAGACCAGTTGAAATGCTTCACAATAATCCCAACGGCTGTTAGCCGGACGACAGCGGATCTTATAGTTGCTAGCGTTGCCTGCGATCGGTTCGCGATTCATCGGCGTTCTCGCGCTGTCGGCAAAGTGGAGCAGAGTGGTTTGAGGCGATGTCCAGGTTCGCTGAATCCGACCCGAACTGAACAACTGCGACACTTGGGCTGTTAGCAGTTTTAGTAGCGACACGGAAAGAGCACCTGCGATCAGCAGGTGCGATCGGATACGCTAGCAAAACCATAAACCGCATCGCTGCATGGTCGCCGGAGGCACTGGACCGCCGTACTGCCAAGCTGGAGAAGCTGCGTGGGCTTGAAATGCAGCTCCTGCAGCCAGATCGCCCGCTCTGCAGAGTGGGTGTTAACCGCCCCAAAATATTAGTTCTAAAACTGTCGTCAAAAACGCACCTGCCTGTCTTCGAATCGGTACACTTCGGGCTCCTTCTCTCACGCCTCACTTTTATGCGGCGGACTTACGTGCGGTCCTACGACCGGCGGCATCAGACTAGGAGCCTGATATTGATGAAATGGAACCTGCGTCATCGGACGACTTTAGCCTTGCAAACGCCGCAGCGGTTGCGGGCCCGAGCCATGCGTCGGCCTCCTTCTCAGCAGTTCTATTTCCCAACCCGGCTGTTTACTCACGCGCACTGGCAACTTTGAACCCGCACGCATCTGCTTCGTGAACCGCAGTGGTTCCATGGCGTTTGCCATGTGAAAACGTTAATGCCCGCAGTTTTTGATTTGTTTGTTAGTCGAGATTTCTTGTTCCCTTGATCTCGTCGGGTCTGTTATTCCTGTTCCTTCCATCGTCTTACAGGAGAGTGTTCTATGGGATCACCGTTGCCTTCGTCCTGTGCCCACTTCGGCACGGGTGCGGCATTTCCGGTTGTCACGCGGCAGCCGAAGACTTGCGCGGGGTTCTTGCTAGAACCTGTAAAAGTTCCGGCGAGTCCTTACGAATTGAAGGTGACCGAGAGCCAAGCGGAACGAGAAGCGGCATTTAAGCTCGTTCATGAAGCGTATGTGCGGGCGGGACTCATGGCCCGCCATGCGATGGGCATGCGAGTGATGAAGCATCATCTGTTGGATCAAACCGATGTGTTGGTTGTCAAACGTCACGGCAAAGTGGTGTTCACCAGTAGCTTGGTTCGTGAGGGAGAGTTCGGGCTGCCGCTGGAATCGCTGTTTGCAACGGAAGTCAACTCCCTGCGGCAGCGGGGGTTGCAAGTGGCAGAGGTTTCGTGCTTAGCCAGCGACAGCGCTTTGGAGGATAAGACTCAGCGGTTCGAACTGTTCGTCGAAATGATCGGTTTGTTATTTCAAACCGCGCGTTTCCATGGAGTCGACCGGGTGCTGCTGGCGGTCCATCCGCGGCATGCGAAGGTGTATCAGCGGATGTTTGGTTGTGAACTCTGCTCCGACGTCAAAGAATATGCTGCTGTTCAAGGCAACCCCGCGGTGCTGTGCAGCCACGACTTTGCTCAGCTCGACCAGACGCGGTATTGCCTGTACGACAAGGCTTATCGGGTCAAGTACGGAGTGATCGACTTGCTGGGCAAGCGGATGAGTGATGCTGAGAAACGGTACTTTGCTCAGGCCGTGACCTCGCATGCGTGCAGTATGCTCCCGGTGGCGGCCTAACGGCGGGCGCGCGGACCATCCGCTAGAATCGTTTCATCCCTGCCGACGTGGCATGCAGATTCGCGGAATCTCGGTATTGCGATTTGGCGAGGCGGCCAGCATGACCTACGGTTCATCATCACCATTGGTCGGCGGAGCAACTGGGAGCAGGAGTCGCTGCTGGGCGCAGCCCAGCAACCTGCGCAGACGCCACGGAATGCGTCTGCTGTTGTTCCAGCCTTCCTCGAATCGCAAGGCTAGGCAGGTTGGAATCCATGCGCAGGGTCGTTGTAACAGGTCTGGGAATCGTCGCCCCCACGGGTCTGGGTGTGTCAACCGCGTGGCAGGAGGCGGTGAGCGGGCGGTCGGCGATCAGCCGGATCACCCGCTTTGACACCTCGGGATTACCGGTCCAGATCGCTGGCGAAGTCAACGACTTTGACGCGACCGATTTGCTCGGGGCCAAGACGGCGCGGCAGACATCGCGGTTTGTGCAGTTTGCCGCCATGGCTGCCGCGGAAGCGTTGTGCGATGCAGGCTACGACGCGGACCGGCACGGCCCGCAGTGCGGTTGCTTGATCGGGGTGGCGATCGGCGGGCTCGGTGAGATCGAAGACAGTTCGATCACGCTGCACGAGCACGGCGCGTCCAAGGTGTTGCCGCACACGCTGCCGTTTGCGATTCCCAACATGGCTGCAGGTTTTGTGGCGATTCAACACCGCCTGACCGGCCCTAACCTGGTGGTCGCTACCGCCTGTGCCAGCGGCACGCATGCGATTGGGGACGCAGCGATGTACATCCGCTCTGGCAAAGCCGACATGATGCTCGCCGGTGGTGCGGAAGCGGCGACGTGCCCGTTGTCCATCGCCTGTTTTGCCAAAATTCGTGCGCTGAGCCGTCGCAACGACGAGCCGCAGCGGGCATCGCGCCCGTTCGATGCCAACCGTGATGGATTTGTGATGGGTGAAGGTTGCGGCCTGTTGGTGCTTGAAGACTACGAACACGCCCGCGCCCGCAACGCCACCATCTATGCTGAACTGGTTGGCTATGGCGCATCTGCTGATGCCTACCATATCACCACGCCGCCAGCGGGCGGCGCGGGACTCGCCGAGTCCATCCGTGAGTGTCTCCGCGATGGCGGCATCGGCATCGATCAAATCGACCATATCAACGCCCATGGCACATCGACACCGACCAACGATGCGCTTGAAAGCGAAGCGATTGCCGCGGTCTTTGGCGCCGAGGCGGCCAACATTTCGATCTCATCGACCAAGGGCGTGACCGGCCACTGTCTAGGCGCCGCTGGCGGGATTGAGGCGGTGTATACCGTGCTGGCAATCAAGCACTCCCTGGTACCGCCGACCGCCAACTACGAAACACCCGATCCCGCCTGCCCGCTCGATTACACCCCGGGTGAAGCGCGCCAGCGCCAGATCCGTTATGCGCTGAGCAATTCGAGCGGTTTTGGCGGACAAAATGCCTGTTTGGCGTTCAAAAGAATTTGATTGCAGACAAGCAGCAACCCATCTTTCGGTGTCTGTGTTGCCCCTATACGGCTGAGTCATCAGATCAGACGCAGATTCGTCGATGTGTGTCCCGGAAAGACCGCAGCGCCCGCAGATGCTGTGTGGTGCTGTGATCATCCGGCTACTTAATAAGCAGCCGGACATCTCATCTTTTTAGTCCAGAGTTGTTTCAGCAGAGCAGGTAATAAGCATGCAAGTCAATCTGGCCATTCACGCCACTGGCACCCAAGGTGAGATTCCGCAGCGGACCTTTGTGATCTCACAACAGCAAGGAGCCGCTTGGCTGAAGTTTATAACCGACATCAGCCGTGGACACGATCCCGTAGCATTGATGAGCTTTCGCGATACCGTTGCTGACGCCTGCTGGCTTGCCCGCTGGAGTCGCAGTTATGTCACGCTCGACGTGCCGCTTGCGGATTTGCCGGCGATCATCGACGACCTGCTGCAGCTCTCACAGCATGCGCTTTGCCACCCGCAGGCGATGGTCGGGGACGAAATCATCCGCTGCCTGTCAGTGAACTTTGGCGTTGGCCGACCGTCTGCATAGGCCTACTTAGGACGCCGTGAACTCGCGCGGCAATGGATAACCTTTGGCCTCGGCCTGAGGACGCGTGGTGATCAGCAGTCCGGGGGCCTCGGCGGGGGCAGCGGGATCGACGACCCAGATCAGCGACTGTTTTGGATCGGCCGGACCGGTCGCGGTTTTATCGGGGTTGGCCCCGAGCACCAATTGTGTCAACACGTCGCGCAGCGGCACGTCGCGCATCCGAAAGTCTCGTACTTGCTGATTCTGCGTGATTCCTGACTTTTCCAAGTCGCCGCCGATGATCGTGAGCTGCGGTCGCGCGGCCCCTTCGGGCACCGCGCGGGCGAACTCTTCGCCGATCATCGAGATCGCCGTCTCCAGCGACTCCTGATCAAAACTGATCGACAGCGGGGTGTCGAGCAACTGATCGATCGATAGCGCTGTGGCTGGTGAACGGGACGCTGCCCCCGGCAGGGCGCTGGCAGAGGCGCCGGTTCCGTCGCTCGCGAGCGCTAACAGCGAGGCGAGCGCGACTTGCGGAGCGGCCTCCGCAGGGAGGTAAAAATTGGCTGTCGGCAACGACTGGGAAATGCCGAAGCGGGTCTGTTCAGCGATCGCGCGGAGGTACTGCGGCAGCCGAATCGCCAGCGCTCGCCAGGATGCCGGAACAGGGTGCTGGACGACAAAGGTTTCACCGAGCACCGGCAACTGGGCGGTCTGTTCCTGCAGGGTCCGCATCAAGGCGGCCGGCGAGGATGTACCACCAGGCACCAGCCGGATTTCGCCATACCAGGTGGCGCTCGTATCCAGTGTGACCAGCGCTGCGGTGACATGGGGAATCAACAGGTCGCGCAGCGGTGCAATTGCTCCGGGCGCGTATTGCTGCAGCAGCCTGCGACCATCGGCGAACAGAAAGTTGGGGCTGATCAGCGCGACGACATCGGCCTGGTCGCTGCTCTGACTCCAGGCCGTTTCCAGCGCTCGCGGCAGCGGAATTGGGCCGCCGCCCCCTTCGGCAACCAGCCGCATGTGCTCCACCGGTCCGACGGCGAATGCCGACACGGCTGCCGCACCGTCGTCGCCCGTGGCGATGAAGTAGGCATCGGTGTCGGGGGCGTCACCTGTATAGAGCGTTTGCCCGTCGGGCGTGCGCGACGCTTCCGCGTTCCACCGCTGCAGCAGCGCTTCCAGCTCAACTGGTTCGGCCAACCAGACCGCCAACGAAGCGACCGGTTCGCCATCGCGGCCGGGCAACAGCGAGACGACCAGCCGCTGCATCTGCTCCGGCGGCACGCCACAGCGCTGCTGCAGCGACTGGAGCAGGGGATCGAGTTCAGGGCCAAACCATCCTCGCCAGTCGGCCGCTGAGTCGCCGCTGAGCAACTCGCCAGGCCGCAGCGCCACGATCACCTGAGCTCCCGGAGTGACCAGGTCCAATGGTGGCGATGGTGAGTCGGCCGGCCAAGGGGACACCCATAACAGGCGGTCGTCCGGGACCAGTTCAAAACCGCCCTCGGTCGCGGGGCCGGTTGGTGACGCAGCCGAGTCAGCCCCGCGCGTGCCCGTCGCCGTTTGCGGCGTCCCCTGTGCCATCGCGCCGGGCTGGGGGCCGGGCACGGGGATCGGCGGACGCGTCGTCGGCTGATCGCTGCCTTGCATCGATCGCATCAAGACCGCGACCAGCAACAGGAGCACCGCCACAGCGGCAGAGCCAACGATCACCGGTCCGCGGCGGCTGCGACGCGTGCGCCGGCGTCTCCGCGCCGCTGGCTCGATCGCCGCCGCATTCCGATCGCCGTCCACCACCGCTTTCTGAACGCCCTGGCCTGAGGTCACGACGGGCTGCGGCTTGGATGTGGGAACACTGGCCGCGGTTGCAACCGGCTGAGAAACAACAGCAGCCGGATTCGCCGATGCAGGAACGCTCGCCGCAGGAGCACGCGGCGCAGACGTCATCGGCGCCGGCGGCTCGGGCGCGAGCGGCTCGGGCGCGAGCGGCTCGGGCGCGGTCGGCTGCGCCAGCAGCGTCGCGGCGGTATCCAAGGCGCGGAGCAGACCTGGCACATCGGCAAACCGGTTGGCCGCATCGGGCGCTAGCGCGGCCGCGAGGACCCGCAACAGCGGATCGCCAGCAGCTCCGGCAGCGACCGCTGCAGCGACTTCGGCAGGAAATCGACCCGCCGTGACCGGTTTGCCGCTGATCGCTGTGTACAGCACCGCGCCGAGCGAATAAACGTCGTCTTGCACACTCGCCTGCGCCTGGCCGCTGAGCCACTGGGGCGAGGCAAAGTCGGGGGCGCGGCCGTCGTCGTCGAACCAGTCATAAGCCGGTGCCGGCAGCGCCTCGGGGTCGATCGGTGGGCCGCCGCCGCTGCGCAGCAGGTAGACCGTCGCATCGTTGCCGATCCACACCCGTCCGGGCCGCAGTCCGCCATGCACCAGCGACGCCGCGTGCATCGCGGCCAGCGCCCCGCCGAGTACCTGACCGATGGCGATCGCTGCAGACGCATCCAGCGGGCCGTTATCGCTCAGCCACGCGGTCAGTGTCCGCCCCGCGGGCAGCGCTGACACGACCAGTCCGCGCCATGAAGCGTCGTCACCCGATGCGCCGGCGAGCTGAATCGAATCCAGCGGTTGCAGGCCAGCGGCAGCAACGGCGAGGTGCGGTCGCAGCCATCCCAGGTCAACCGGCTGCTTTGCATCACGAGCTGCTGCACACGGATAGACGAGGGCCAGCGTTCCCGTCGGCAGATGCCGCGCGCGCAGCCAGCGGCTCAGCGGCGGCTGCTCGCAGCGGTCCAGCACCAGGTATTCGCCTTGCCGCAGTTCGCCGCCGCGCTGAGCGAGCAAGCGTTTCGCCTGGAACTTGGTCAACACGCCCTGAGCGATCAAGAACTTGGCAATCGCCAGCGTGGGGTCGCTGGACGTCTCACCTTGAGCCGCGACCTGGCGAGCAAAATCTTTGGCCGTCCCCGGATCGAGCAGCCCCAGTCGAATCAACGTCGTCCAAAACTCGCCAACCGCAGGCGCCATGCAATCAGTCTCCTCTCGCGATCGACGCCACCGCCTGGCCAGCGAGCAATTGATACGCTTCGATGTATTTTTCACGGGTCCGCAGCACGATGTCCACCGGCAACGGCGGCGGCGGGCTGTTGCGATCCCAACCGCTGTCCATCAACCACTCGCGGACAAACTGCTTGTCGAAGGAGGGCTGTGGCTGGCCAGGACGGTATTCCGCTGCGGGCCAGAACCGTGAGCTGTCGGGCGTCAGCACCTCATCGATCAGGATCAACTCGCCATCGGCCAAGCCGAACTCAAACTTCGTATCGGCGATGATAATCCCTCGCTGCTGGGCATACTGCGACGCCCGCGTGAACAGCTCCAAGCTCAACTGTTGTAAACGCTCGGCCAGCATCTCGCCGAGCTCATCGGCCATCTGTCGCCAAGAAACGTTTTCGTCGTGGCCGGAGGCGGCTTTGGTCGCGGGCGTGAAGATCGGTTCGGGCAACCGGCTGCACTGGACCAATCCCGGCGGCAGGGCGATCCCGCAGACCGAACCGGTTTGCTGGTACTCCTTCAGCCCGCTGCCTTCGAGATAGCCGCGGACGACGCATTCATACGGAATCACTTCAGCTTTGCGGACCAACATCGAGCGGCCGACCAGTGGACTCGGATCGATCATCGCCGGCAGCAGGTCCGACGGCACGTCGCCGCTGATCCAGTGATGGGCGATCGGCTGTTCGGCGTCTCCGGAGCCGGACGGTGCTGCGCCGAGCCGGGCGAACCAAAACTCGCTCATCGCCGTCAGCACGCGGCCTTTATCCGGGATTCCGGTCGGCAGTACATAATCAAACGCGCTGATCCGGTCAGTGCTGACGATGAGGAAATGCGCACCCAGGTCATAGACGTCGCGGACTTTGCCGCTGCGGCGTGGAAACGGCAATGCGGTTCGGAGCAGAGCGCCGCCGGCATCAAACTCAAACATCACAAGCTCTCGTCACGGGCAGATCATCGGGTTCTGGACCGCTGGGTCCGCAGCGGCAATCTGGCATGCCGCCGCCATCCTCGCAACGGTGCATCGCAGAGCGAGCGATTTGACGTTAGGATTTGCGGCAGCTTTGCCTACCGCATCCTTTTCGCTCGCATCCTTCGGCGCCGGACGGCCAGCACGACTATCTTACATGGGCCAGTTCACTTTTGATGTTGACCAGTCGCAACAACACCGGTTGGCGCATGCGCTTTGGCCTGCGGCCTACGTTTCGGGGATCGAAGGCGTGCCCTGGCATACGCTGTCGCGGCTAGACGGGCGGCGGCTGACGGTCCAGCGCGATATCGATGAATCGGGCAAATTGTTCTTGCCCTGGCCGGTCGACGGTCGCGGGATCACGTCGCTGTCGACCTGCTCGCTGCGGCCTCAGGAGAACGCCTACGCGCTGCTGCTGGAACTGGCCCGCGGGTCGCTCTACAACATCCGCACGCAGTCCGACCTGTGGAGCCGCTCCGGGCTGCGACTGGATGATTCATTTTGCACCGCTCTGCAGGAGTCAACCGGGCTGTTCCTCAATGCCAGCGGCACGACGCGGAGCGAGCAGCGCGATCGGGAATGTGTCGCGGCGCTGACCCTGTTGGAAGACACCGCCCAGCAACTCAGCGATAGTTATGCTTCGCAGGCGATCGCCTATCGCAAGCAGCGCGAGACAAAGCTCGGCACGCTCGTCGGTTGCTCGCTGCCGCCAGGCGGCGGAGTGCCCGCGCACGCCGCGGACTTGACCGCCGCGTTCAACACTGCGGCGGTGCGGATGAGTTGGGGAGACATCGAATCGGATTACGGCCGGCTCGACTTCGACGGCCCCGATGCCGCCATCGACTGGGCCACGTCGCAAGGCCTGCGGGTGATCGGCGGACCGCTGTTGGATTTCCAGGACCGCATGCTGCCGCACTGGCTGTATCTGGTCGAAGACAACTTTCACGCGCTGCTCGATTCCATCAATCACTTCGCCGAGCAGGTCGTCAAGCGGTACAAGGGCCGGGTGCAGATCTGGAACTGCGCCTCGGGGCTCAATACCCCCGGCCCACTCAGCTTGACCGATGAGCAGGTGATGCGAATCGCGATGACACTCGTGCAGACGGTTCGCCGCCAGGATCCGCAAACGCCGGTGATCATCAGCTTCGATCAACCGCTGGGCGAATACTTAGCGCATCACCGCAACGGGATCTCGCCGATCCACTTTGCCGATGCGCTGGCGCGCAGCGGCCTCGGCTTGGCCGGGCTGGGGCTGGAACTGCGGATGGGTTATGCGGCGCTGGGGACGATCCCCCGCAGCACGCTGGCGATCAGCCAATTGTTGGACCGCTGGGCAACGCTCGGCTTGCCGATCATGGTCCAACTCGCCGTCGCTGCCGACACCGCTCCGGATCCGCTGGCGCGGCGGCCGACGAGCGTGATTGCGATGGGCGATCACGGCGCCAGCGAAGCCCATCAGATGCGGATCGCCAGTTCGATCCTGCGGACGTTGCTGGCCAAACCGTTCATCCATGCCGCCGTGTGGGAAGGCTGGGACGACACCGTGGCCCATGTGCTGCCACATGCCGGGCTGTGGGAAGCCGGCGGAGCACGACCGCTGCTGGAGTATTTTAAGCGGATCCGCCGCGAACTGCTGAATTAACGTTTCATTGAGTGGCCGCCGCGGAGCGGATGTCGCGATGGCTATGGGTGGCACGCCCTTCGTTCCTCAGGGACGTGCCACCCTGAGGATCAGCGCCCACGCCAATGTGATGTGCGACTAAATTCCCAGAAGCGATTTTCACTCAAACCGTGTGCCAACCGGCAGGCGGTGACCGCGCAGGAACGCATCAGCCGTCACTTCGTTCTTGCCGGCGACCTGCAGACGTTCAATTTGAATCACGCCGCGGCCGGTCGCGATCTGCAGGGCTGACGGCGAAAGCAACTCGCCGGGCTGCGCAGCGGTTGGCGACACGTCGTGTGCAGCCTCCGGCAGCACGCTCACTTGCCGAACAGCGATCCGCAGCGGTGGCTTTCCTGCGGCGAGTGTCAGTTCAGTAAACGCCCCTGGCCAAGGCTGCATGCCGCGGACATGCCAGTCGATCTTTTCTGCAGGCCAGTTCCAGTCGATCCGTCCGGCGGCCTTATCGAGCCGCGGCGCACGGCTGACCTGGCTGGGGTCCTGCGGCTGGCCGATCGGCGAGTGGCCATCCCATGTCGCCAGCAACTCGACGCTGTGCAGCGTCGGCGCGACCCCCAACTGCGACAGCCGCGCTTCCAACTCGCCCGCGGTTTCGGTGCTCCGGATCGGCGTGCTGGCCGTTGCCAGGATTGGACCGCCATCGAGCCGCGGCGTCATGTGGATCACCGACACGCCGGTCTCCGCGTCGCCCGAGAGCAGCGCCCACTGCACCGGGGCGGCACCGCGGTAGGCCGGCAGCAGCGAGCCGTGCAGGTTGATCCCACCCAGCCGTGCCTGCGACAGCGCCTCAGCGCTGAGGATTTGACCGAAGTCGCAGACCACCAGCAGATCGGCCGCGAGCCCCTGCAGCTTAGCGATCGCCTGCGGCGCGTTGATGCTCGGCGGATCATACAGTTCAAAACCGCGGGCGATTGCAAACTCGCGTACCGGGCTCGGCGGCGGCGCGTTGCGGCTGCGGATCGCGCGTGCCGGTCGCGTGACCACCAGCGGAATGTCGTGTCCGGCGTCCGCCAGCGCGGTGAACGCGGGGACGGCAAACGGGCCGGTGCCCATCAGGATCAAACGCAGCGGATGTGTGGCGGTGGCCATTGCGTCTCTCAGGTGTACCGCGTTTCCCACTGAGCCAGCCGCCGGATGATCGCGTCGTCCACGGGGATCGCGCCGCTGGCCTGTTTGCTGCGATAGTCCGATTCCAGTTCGTCCAAGTCGTCGCTCAACTCGTCGCGATGCGCTTCGGCCATGCGGTCGAAGAAGAACACGCCGTCGAGGTGGTCCTTCTCGTGCTGGATGATCCGCGCCAGGAACCCGTCCAGCTTGCGCTCAATCGGGTTGCCGACCAAGTCGTAAGCGCTGAGCTGGATCTGTTCGGGCCGCTTCACATCGCCGTACAGCCCCGGCAGGCTGAGGCAGCCCTCGCGGTCGCTCGCACTCCCCTTGGGGAAGTTCAACTCCGGATTGATGCAGACCAGTTCTTCGCCTTCGCCGCGTTTGCCCGCCGGGTTGGCGACGAAGATCCGCAGCGGCAAATCGACTTGGTTCGCGGCCAAACCGACGCCGTTGTGTTCGTACATCAGCTCGAACATCTCGGCGACGATCGCCTTGAGGTCCTTGTCCACACGCCTGATCGTCTTGCTGCGGTACCGCAGCGTGGGATGAGGATAATGAACGATGCTCAGCGACATAGCGGTGCAAATGCGTTGTGGGAAACCAGGTGATCCGGCTCAGAAGCGGCGGATTCAATGAGGTGCGTTACAAGATGACCGATCAGCGGCTGTCTGGGCAGAGGGTGTGGCTTCTTCACGGACGCGGCCTTGCAGCTCACGGTTGAGGATTTCCAGCAAGGTCTGCAAGAACACCACGACCATCGGTCCGACCAGAATCCCGATCGGACCGAACACCTGCAATCCGCCCAATACGCTCAGCAACGCCAGCAACGGGTGCAGGTGAGAACTCCCCTGCAAGACGAACATCCGGACCACATTATCGACCATCGAGACGACCGTCAGCCCGAAGATGGCCAAACCAATGGCTGCGGCCCAGTGCCCCTGCACCGCACCGAGATAGACCGCCACCGGAACCCAGACCACCGCCGGGCCGAGGAACGGAATGAACGCCATGAAGGTCGTCGCCAAAAACAGAAACACGAGCGACGACAGCCCGAAAAACCAGTACGCAAGCGTTGCCATGATCCCCTGCGCAAGCGCGCTGAGCACCGTCGCCAACACCACCGCCCGGCTGGTCTGGTCAAACTGGATCAACAACTGCCGCACGTATTCGTCGTCCAACGGGCTGAGCCGCATCAGCGAGCGCACCATGCTCGGGCCATCGGCGAAGAAAAAGTAGAGCGTGATCACCAGGATCGCAAAGTCGATGCACACCTGCAACAGAAACTTGCCAGCCATCTGCGTGATCGGCAGCACCCGCGGCTGCAGGTATTCCTGAGCCCCGGCCAACATCGACCGAAAATCGGCATCGCTCGGGTTGGCCAGCAATCGCAACTGCGCGCCGATCGAGTCACCGACCAACGATTGCATCCAATGACGCTGTGACGTTCGCACCTGCCAGTACTGGGCTTCGTAAGCCTCGCGCGCGGCCTGCCGCTGCAGCACGTCATCGGCGAGCAGAGCCGCGAACAATGCTTCAGCCTGTTGGCTTAAGTTGTCAACGTCCTCGAGCAACGCATCCAGCGGATCACGGTCAGCGTTTTCGCCGCGAAAATGGTTGGTCAGGTAGACGGTCAAATCCTTCACCTCCGCGCTCGTGGTCGCCGCGGCCTCCGGCGACTCGGGATCGGCAAGTGCTTCCAGGTCGTCATCGAGTTGGCGGAACTGCTCGGCTTGCGGCAGATCCAGCGATAAACGGCTGCGGATCTGGTCGATCGATTGGTAAAATCCGCCCGAGTTCATTTGGCGAAAGAACGTCGCTCCTTGAGCAATGGCGATGAACGTCACCGTGCTGGCCGGCAGCAAGACTAACAGCAGAATAAAGATGGTCGTTAGGATAGAGGCCAGATGGGTTCGCCCATGGGTGCGATCGAGAATCCGTTGATACAGCGGGCGAAAAATCACGACCAGCAGCGCCGCTAAAAACAACGGCACGAAAAAGCTTGCCATGACCCGAAAGAACAACACCCCGATCACGACCGTGGCAAATACCAGGATGCCGACCGAGATGAACTTCGCCATCGACATGTTGCCGATCCCGTCGGTAGCCAGGCTCGAAGAGGCCGCTGGGCCTGCGTCTGTAGCCGGATCGGCCGTGTTTCCAGCGGCTGCCAGTGGATCGTCCGGCGGAGAGGGCTGCGGCCGCGATCCGGATCGATTCATCTTCTTGGCCAACGATGGACTCGCTCAAAAAAGTAGGGCGTCTGGACAGGTGGCGGCTCCTGCGGATCGCTCCCGCCGGAGTCAGGCCACCCTGCTGACAGAGCCTAGTGTATGACAAAACCGACCGATACTTCACTGCCCGCAACCGACACAGCGGACATGTCGCCTGGGCCAGCGGCACATTCGCTTGCCGCTCAGACCGGCCGGTCGAGCCGCAGCCGATCGATCGCAATTCGCTTGCTGAAATGGTTGATCACGATCGTTGTGGTCGCCGCGGTGTCGTTCGCAGCCAAGGGCTCGATCACCGCTTGGAACCAGCAATCCGACGTCAACCAAGTGACGCTGGCCGATGTTCGTTGGGGCTGGTTGGCGGTCTCCGGTGCAACCTACGCCGTGTCGCTTGTGCCAACGAGCTTGGTGCTGCGGCGGGCGTTGGCAGCGCTGCACCAACCGATCGCGCTGCCGCTGGTCGTCGCCGCGCAGTTGGTCGGACACCTCGGCAAGTACGTGCCGGGCAAAGCGATGGTGATCGTGCTACGGGCGTCGATCCTCAGCCGCGGGCACGTCAAAGTTTCGCTCAAGCACTCGGCACTGGCGGTGATCATCGAAACGCTCAACCTGATCGCCGTCGGCGCGATCCTAGCGCTGCTGCTGGTGGTGATCCTGGAGACGCCCGAGTGGATCAAATGGACCAGCGGCCTGATGGCCGCCGGTGCAGCGGTCGGTACCCTGCCGCCGGTGCTGCGGTTTTTTCTCTCCCGCGGCCTGCCGGCGCGTTCCGGCGGTAGGCTGCCGTTGCACTGGACCGCCGACGACCTGGCAGCGGCGTGGCTGTGGTGCAGCCTCTCGTGGCTGTTCACGGGCCTATCGATGACCGCCGTGGTGCTGGCGCTGACCCCGATGCAACCCGATCAGTCGCTCGTTTCGCTGACGCTGATCTGTTCGGCCGCGGCGATGCTGGCGTTTGTCGCCGGCTTTGCATCGCTGCTGCCCGGCGGAGCGGGTGTCCGCGAGATGGTGTTGGCGACGCTGCTGACCCCGGTGATCGGTCCGGGGCTGTCGCTGCTAGCGGCCGTGGTCGCCCGGATGGTTCAGTTGGCGGTTGAGAGCCTGCTCGCCGCCGCGGTCTGGATCGCGTTGATCCGCTGGCGCTGGCGCCCTGCGGATCAGTGAACCCGCATTCGCCGCGCGAGCGACTTATTGCTCGGAGTAATATTCCGCTTCGCGGCTCGCTTCGCTCTCCGAGAGCGGTTCCTCGCGCTGGGAGTGCGCGACAACCATCGCCGCCAGATGCAGTTCCTGCGGATGGAACCAGGCGACGTTGCCGGTGTACTTGCTCTCGATCCGGTTCTTCACCGCCAATTCGTGCCAACTGAGGTTGTCGGTCAGGTGCCAAGTGGCGGCCTGAGCCACGTTCTGAGTGAGCTTGTTGTAGCCGAGCATGCGGCAGACCTCGATCACGCGGTTGTCCTGAGTGACCTGTTCCACGGGCACCATTTTGTAGGCGACCTTCGGATGGGGGTCTTTTTTGCCATGTTCGAGGCAAACGGTCGTGACCTTCAGCCTCTGCTGTTTTTCGGCTGGGATGCGCATCATGCCGCCCATTCCCATGCCCATGCCGCCTCCCATACCCATGCCGCCGCCCATACCGCCCATGCCGCCTCCCATGCCGCCCATGCCGCCGCCCATGGCCTGCATCCCGCCGCCCATACCACCACCCATTCCGCCTCCCATGCCACCCATTCCTCCCATGCCCCCCATTCCGCCCATGCCTCCCATCCCGCCCATGCCCATTTGAGCTTGAACGGGGACGGCAGCGAACGCTTCGGGCAACCGCAATCGGATCGGCGCATCGGTCAAGTTGCGGACCAAGATCGCTGCTTCAGTCGCATCGCGGGGAATGAACTTGACCTCGATCTGACCGGCTTCCTCAGCATCGAACCAAGCGAGCAGCGGTTCATCGGCGGGCGGTTGTCGATCCGCGGCCACAGCGGGCACGCTGCCAGCGAGCCAAGTCGCCACGATGGCAAAAGCGAACAGATGAGTTTTCATGGACCAGGCACTCCGGCAATGAATCGATAGACGGGAAGAGAGGGACCAGCGCGGTAGAGGCGTCAAACCCAGCCCCTGCGGCGAGCGTAAACGGGCGATCGGAAACAGCAAAACAAGCTCTCAGTGTAAATGCTCGCTCCCGAACAATCAAAAAATAGTTCGTAATTCCTCGGCCGCTTACATTTGGTTGCGGATTTTGACTAGGCAGTGTAGCGGTTATGACGGTCGTGCCAGCGGTGTCGCTTGGAGGCTGCCGCCGGCGTGCTCGGCGCACCGCCGGCCGCGGCAGCGATCGGTACGGATTTCACGAAGTACTACCGCGGGGGCCGGCTGAAGCCTGAACTCCAACGGTGAGCCAGCGACCGGTACAGACTTTGCAAAATCCTACTAGCGAGCCGGATAGGGCTGCCAAGCTGGCAGCCTCAGTGGAATGAACCTAACGAAACGTATCACGCAATTTGAACGGAGGTTGCTATGAGAATGGTAATTCCTGATTCGCGACTGAACCGAGCCTTTGGCGGCTGGGCCAGTGATGTCAATTCGCTGGTCGATTCACTGTTGGGCGCGGCCACGGAAGCGAGCGGTCGAGGCAGTGCTGACTTCACGCCGCGGATGGATATTTACGAAGCGGATGACAAGTACGTGTTGTCGCTCGACCTGCCAGGAGTCAAGTCAGAGGATGTGCAGATCGAGGTGGAGGACAACAACCTCGTGATTTACGGTACCCGCCACGGTGTCCAAGAATCGCAGGGCGAGCGTTTTCATCGGGTCGAGCGGGTGTTTGGCGAGTTTCGTCGCAGCCTGCGACTGCCGCGCGGGATCGCGCGCGAGCAGATCTCGGCCGACTACCACGACGGGGTGTTGAGCGTCATCCTGCCCAAGAACAGTGAGCAGGCGGCCCGGAAGATCCAGATCCGCGCTCAAAACGCGGTCGGTTCGGAGACGTCAGCAGCGGCGACGATTGACGGTGGGGCGTCACAGGCCGAACAACCGGGCGGAGAGCCCTCATCGTCCTGATCCGGCTGATCCGGACACCCCGCCCGTAGTGCCCAGCTTCTTCCTCTGCCGCGCTGGCAATTTTGCCAGCGCGGCATTTTTTGTGGCCTAAGCTGGGGATATGCAATCGGTGGAGTCTGCGGGAGGTCGGTGGTAGAATGCTTCACGATCGGCATGCCCGGCCAACGGCGGTTTGCTCCCCCGGCTGGTCCGATGTTTCTCCTAATCGTTCCCGGCGGCGGCCCCTGGTGGATGAAGACCAACTGTTGATCGAGCGGGCACTGGCGGGAGACCGGTCGGCGTTTGGCCAGTTGGTGATTCGCTACCAAGACCGACTGTACGCGTCGATGCTGGGCGTTACCGGTTCGGCCGAAGAAGCCGAAGACGTGGTCCAAGACGCCCTGGTGCGGGCGTTTCTCAAGCTCGACTCGTTCCAACAAAACAGCCAATTCTTCACCTGGCTGTACCGCATCGCCTTCAACGTAGCGCTTAGCCGGCACCGCCGCCGACGCAGTCGGATCTCGATCGACTACTCGCGCGACACCACCGGGATGGAACCGGTCGACGATGGCGAATTGCCCGATGAGCCGTTGCTCCGCAGCGAACGGGTCGACTTGGTCCGCCGGGCGCTGTCCCAATTGACGGAACAACACCGAGCGATCCTGGTGCTGCGCGAGATGGAAGAGTGCTCCTACGAAGCGATTGCGGAGATCTTGGAGATCTCGATCGGCACGGTCCGCAGCCGGATCAGCCGCGCCCGCGGCCAACTCAAGCTCGCCCTCGAAGCGATGCACAACGCCGAAGAGCCGCACTGATTCCGGCAAGCCCGCGTGGGGGAAGTCTGACACCCAAGTTGACAGCCACGCCCCTGGTTATTGCCGTCGTTCGATTTTATGCTGCGCCAGCGCCGCGGTGCCGGCCGCAGAGTATGGGTCGTGCGATCCACCGATCCGTTCCTCCGTAGCAAAAGAGAATCGATGAGCGATCAATCCGGGCGTGTTTGGGCAGGTTTCGACCTCGGCGGGACGAAGATGCTGGTGGTGCTGTACGACGACCAGTTCCAGCCGATCGCGAAGAAACGCCGTAAAACACGTGGCAGCGAAGGGGCCGATTCGGGGATGGGCCGGATCGAGTCGACGATCGAAAAGGCGCTGGCCGAGGCGCAAGTCGATCCCAAGCGGCTGGCGGGGATCGGCATCGGCTGCCCCGGTCCGGTCGACATGGACAACGGCCGAATCCTCGAGGCGCCCAACCTCGGCTGGGATGACGTCAATGTCTCCGAACGCCTGGCCAAACATTTCTCCTGCCCGGTGGTCGTGCTCAATGATGTCGACGCCGGGGTGTATGGCGAGTATCGCTTTGGCGCCGCCGTCGGGTCCCGCTGTGCCGTCGGCATCTTCCCAGGAACGGGAATCGGTGGCGGCTGCGTCTACCACGGCACCATCTTGCAAGGAGCCGGGGTCTCGTGCATGGAGATCGGCCACACGCGGATCAGCAGCTCGGTTCGCACCGGCGGCTATGCCATGACCGGGACGCTCGAAGCCGAAGCGAGCCGACTGACCGTAGCCGCCGAAGCAGCCAAGGCTGCCTACCGCGGTGAAGCGCCCTACCTGATGGCCCACGGCGGGACCGATTTGACGGATATCCGCAGCGGCACCATCGCGGAGGCGATCGAGAACGGCGATGTGGCGATCCGCCGGCTGGTCGAAGAGGCTTCCAAGACGATCGGGATCGCGGTGGTGAATATCGTTCATCTACTCGCCCCGGACCGCATCATCCTCGGCGGCGGACTGGTCGAAGCGATGGAAGACATGATCCTCAGCACCGTCAAACGGACCGCGAAAAAACACGTGATGCATGCTTACCGCGACCGCTTCGATGTCGTGGCCGCGAAACTCGGCGATGATGCCAGCGTGCTCGGCGCCGCCGCATGGGCCAAACATCAGGTGACGGCGATCGGCACCAGTCCAGTCGTTCAGCGGTAACTCTGCATCATCGCCGTCTGCCGCGGTGATGGTGGCAGGTAAACCGACCGCACCGGCCGACTCGGCTCGCTCTGACTGTCGGAAAGCTCCGGCAGCGCAGCGCCGTCCGGGTAGCGTTCCTCATAGCTCGGTGGCGGCACCAGAGTGTCGCCGCCCAGCAGTGACAAGTCGACTTGGCGGCCGGCGTCGCGCGGCATCATGAACAGTTGCGGGTCGGCCGAAATCATTTGATTGACGACGTAATTACCGATCTCCAGCCGCAGTTCCAGCGGTGGTCCGTCGCTGGGCAGCAGCTTCAGATGCACGCGGTGCGGCAGCGCGCACTGTTGGTCGGGGTAGTAACGGTGCAGCGTGCCGCTGGCGGCGGCGACCATCCGCCCGTCGGGGCCATACAACATTTGATCGGTGACGTAGCCCGCGGTCGGCTCGATGATGCACACCCGACTGTACAGCCCATCGACCATCGGAATCATCGTGCGCACTTCCAATCGCCCGTCGGTCCGCCGGATCGGTCCTTCGACCACATCGCTCGGATTGATGTGCACCAGCCCCAGCGCATCGCTGATCCAAGTCGGATCGACCGGCAGGATCGAGCGAATCGGCTGCCGCTGAAACTGCTCGTGAGTCGAATGATACAGCGTTTGCGTCATCCCTTCAGGAACCTGAAACCAAAATGACTCCTCGTTGCTGCCCAGGTCCATGCCCGAACCGAGCAGAATCGGCAGGCTCGCACGCATGCGGAAGTTCCGCGGGCGATCGACCGCCAGTGTCGTCGACAACCGCGGGACGTTGCTCATGCTGGGCACTTCCAGCACCACGGAATTGCTCGACAGTTGGCCGATCGCATCGGTGCGATTGACGACTTCGGTCAACTCTTCGAGTGTCGGCAGCGAATCAAACACCGGTGGTGGCGGCAGGTGCCCGGCCGGCACGGTTTGCCGGTAACAGGTCGCTCCGCCAGCAACATGCAGGGTCAAGAACGTGAGCAGCCACAGCACCGGACCGCTGCCGCGGCGCCGGGTGGGCCCAACGAGGTTGCTGTCGTGCCGATCCCTGGCAACGCACTCCATCAGTCGCTGGCCTCACAATACAGGAGTTCTTGCAATGCTTCGCTCAGCGGCGCGATCTGACTGCGGCTGATCTCCCACTGCCGCACGTCAACCTCGGAGCCATCAGCCGCGATTTGCAGCCGCATCAACTTGCCGCCGTCATCACCAGGCAACTCGCTGGCCACAAGCTCAGCAGGCTCCAGCGGCTGCAGCCGCAGCACGCGGCGCCGCAGCAGCGTCAGCGCAAGCAGGTATCGCAGCGGGCCTTGCTGCGGCGTATCGGCCATCTGCCGCAGCAGATCGACCAGCACCGCATCGGGCGCGAGCACCAGTTTCCGCGCTCCGGCTTCGGGCATTCGCCCTTTCCACCAACCGACGGTCCCCTCGGGCGGCTCGGTCCAGGCCTGAGCCGAATAATCGCGGCGGACAAACTCTTCGTCGTGCTCGATCACCACCGAGTAGTACACCTCGCCCTCGCGCAGCGGTCGATCTTCGACCCAGCAGCGGCGGGAACAGCGGTTGACTTTGTATTCTGTGAGTGCCATCGGATGCGACCAACCGGGAAAAACAAACTCAATCCCTGTCTAACACGTAATCCAGTACAAGCGGAAGGGGAAAAGCAGCCCCGCGAGTTGGGGCGAGCTGACGGCTGAACCGCTCTCGTCCTCAGCCCGTGGGTTCTGGTAACGTAACAGGCACACTCCGAGGTTATGAATTTTTAGAGTAGCAGGCACAGCCCTCGTTGGAGTTCAGGCTTTAGCCTGCGCGGTACCTTGAGTTTCGCAAAACTTCACCGCCTCGGCGTGTGCCTGCCACAGTTCGCCGCCTCCAAAAGCCCCGCTTTTGCGAGGTTACGGCATTCGGAGAATGCCTATTACGATCGCCTAACATCGCTCCAATGAGTTCTCGCTGTTCATGCGCCGCACGCTCCTACTCATTCCGCACGAAATCGCCTCGCTGCCGGTGTTCGGCTTCGGCTGGCTGCTCGCCCTGATGGTGTTGGCGGCGATCGGGGTCTCGATCTATCACGCCGCGCAGCGGCAAAGCGTAACGCAGTACTGGCAGCAGAACGGCTTGCTATGGGCGATCTTTGCCGCTGCGGTGGTGTTCATTTTGCCCAGCGCCGAGCTGCTCAATCCGCAGGGCCAACCGGTCGGGCTCGCGATCCGCGGCTATGGCGTGATGCTGTTGGCCGGTGTGGTCGCGGCGGTTGCTTTGGCGCTGGTTCGCGCCCGCCGTTATGGCATTCGCGAAGAAGTGATCTTAGCGATCGCCCCCTGGGCCGTGGTTGGCGGGATCATCGGAGCGCGAATGTTCTATGTGATCGAGTACCGCGACCAATTTTTCTCCGCCGACCTGCTGCTGACGCTCCGCCGGATTCTCAACTTTACCGAAGGCGGACTGGTCGTTTATGGATCGTTCATCGGCGGTTTCGCGGCCGCCTCGGGCTACATCCTGTACAAGCGTCTGCCACTGCTGAGGCTCGGCGACGTGATCATTCCAACGATGTTCATCGGTCTGGCACTCGGGCGGATCGGCTGTTTGATGAACGGTTGCTGTTATGGCGGCCCCTGTCCTGACAATGCGCTGGCGCTGCGGTTTCCCAACAGCAGCCCGGTGTTTCAGGACCAACTGGAAAGCGGGCAATTGGTCGGGATCGAATTGGTCAGCGACCGATCCGCGGTGCACGCGGTCGCGCCGGGCTCACTGGCGGCGGCCCGCGGGATCGCAGCGGGTGACCGCGTAGCGCAGTTCGGTCCGGTGCGTTCGCTGGAATTGGCCGCTGCCGACCGGCCGATCGAAGACGCCCCGTACGGTTTGCTCGCAGTGATCGAAGGCCGCGAGCATTACTGGTCGGCGGCCGAACTGCCGAGGGTCGCCGATCCGGTCAAGCCGACACAGATCCTCGGCGCGATCGGTGGTTTGTTCTTGTGTGTCACCCTGTGTTTCGTCTCACGCTACCTTCACCGCGATGGGCTAATCATGCTCGGCGGGTTTGCCGGCTATGCAGTGATGCGATTTGGAATGGAAATGCTGCGCAACGATGAACCGGGGCAATTCGGCACCGAGCTGACGATCTCGCAGTGGGTCAGCATCGTTGTGCTGATCGTTTCGCTCTCCGCGCTCCTCTGGCTGTTCTGGTCCTCACCGCGGCGCAGTGAGCCGACAACGCTGGCTGAGGCCTAGCAGCCGCCATCAGCTCCGTCAGTCTTGCGACGGGTCGTGGTGCGGCCGCGGTCCTGAACGTTTGCCGGCTGGAGTACCACCGGCGGCACCGCCGTGGCGTCCGGCTTCAGGTAGATCTTCGTCCACGCGGTCGCCGTTGTGATCGTAGATCCCGGCGCTCATCGCGTCTTCTTGGTTGACGTCGTCATCACCGCCGCCGCCTTGAGTGGTGCCCGCCAGGCCGCCGCCAGCCAACCCGCCGCCGGGCGTGCCGACGGCGTTGCTGCCCCCGGCGGCGTCGGGACTCGACTGGCCTGGCAGCAGTTCATCGTCACGCTGGCCAGCTCGTCGTCGTGGTTCGTGCTCGGATGTCATCATCGTCTCTCCGTTAGCGGCCGGGTCTCATGTTCTTGCGAACCCCATAGTTATCGGCAGCGATTTCCAGCCAAATCAGCTCGGGATTATCACTGGCAATCGCTTGTGCTTCTGCAATGGTCAAGCCGTAGGCGGGTTCGTCGATCGAGTCGCCCAGCTTGTTCAGCTTCAACCCTTCCTTCTCGGCGATCTCGATCGCCTCAAAACCGGTCAGACGCAGCGTTTCTCCTTCACCGGTCGGGGCCGCTACACGGTCTTCGTTCGCGTCATCGTTCTCGCTTGCACAGGGCACGCAGCGGGCGGCGTAGGGGAGCAATTTCAATCGCCCGAGCGCAATCGTGTTGCCGCAACTGACGCATTTGCCAAAGGTCTGCTTGTCGATGCGGTGCAACGCTGCTTGGATTTCGGTAAGGATCGCGCGTTCGCTTTCGATGACCTGGATGTCCGCGTCGACCTGGCCATCGGCGGAATCGGCAAGATGAATCGGAGCATTGGAGAGGTCGCCCGCGGGGTTGAGCTCTTCGCGGATCGCCTCAGACACGCTTTCGACATCGCCGAGCAACCGATCACGCAGTTCGCGAAGTTGCTCGCGGAACTGCTCGATTTGTTCGGCCGAAAGAGGATCGTTGCTAGGCATGCTCCAGACCTCAGGATGCTCGGGAAAGTAAATCAATGCAGCTCGGTATCAAGCCTGCTTTTAAAGTTTGAGCCTTCAAAGAAAAATTAAGGGCAAATCCCGCGCCACCGAACCGCTCTTGTGATGCATGCCGGTTTGCAGTAATCGACGGGCGTACGTGGTGTGACAGGATTGGCTCATCAGGGGGGACTCAATGATTTTTCATCTTCGCAGCAACCTTGCGATCGCTGCCGCTGCGGTAGCAAGTCTCATCATTTGCTGCGGATGACAACTGGCTCCTGTGGTCGCCTCAGAGCCTGCGGGGGTTGCAGAGTAAGCCACGCCCGCGGCACTGCCGGCCCGTCGCAAGACGCTGATCCAGTCGATTCAAAAGGCGGTCGCAAGAACCGGTGAAGCGATCGTTGGCGTGACCAAGTAACGCGACTTCGACCTGAGTTGGCAGAACCGAAACGGAGGCGCGCTGATTTCAAGTAGCAGGCCCCACGGATCGGGGCGTGGTACGATGGCCGTGCTTGTTTCGGGTTGTTCATCGCTGCTGAGCCAACTGACAGGGGGTAACCTATGAGTTTCATCAGTGCGCAATCACTCGATGATGAAAAGCAAGACATCATCCGAGAAATGGTCTGTTACATGAGGTATGGGACCACGTGTAGTGAGGAAGGCGGCGACCCTGAAACGGAGTTCGATGCCGGATACGACCAAGCTGACATCGATCGTTGCGAAGGCATTTTGGATGATTTCATCGTCACCATGCAAACCCACCGCCATGCAAAACCGGAGGTTCTACTGGCTGATGTGCAGGCGACGGTGGAAGCGCTCAATCGGCTCAATGAGGAATGCAATTGCAGTCTGCTCGAGACGGATCAACGGGAAAGCATTTGCAGCTTGATCGCTAACGGGCTGCGGTTTGCAGGGCTGGTGCCGGAAGGTGATGTGACGCAGCCCTGGCGCGAGTGGTAAGAAAGCTGGATGCGCTGGGAAGCAGCATCAACCGCTGGGAAGCAGCGATGGTCGTCTGCTTCCGACCACCGTGGAGCAACCGCTCACAAGCTTGATGAACAGTTGGGAGCGTCAGCAGTACAGCCCATGATATTCGACAAAATTCATTCAGCCGGCGGTCGTTTGCGTCCGGTTCTTACGAATCATGAGCCGAGCAGCGGCGACCGATTGGATTGAAAGACTCATCCAGACCTGCAGAGAGGAGTTCAGGTGCGAGCAACAGGCAAGATCGATTATGTTGAAATCCCGTGTCGTGACCTTCACGCGACCAAGGCGTTCTTTTCGGCGGCGTTCCAGTGGCAGTTTATCGACTACGGGCCAGAATACGCCGCGTTTACGGAGGCCGGTTTGGATGGGGGTTTCTTTCATTCCGAGCAGGTCGCCAGCACCGCTGGCGGCAGCGCCCTGGTCGTGCTCTACAGCAATGATCTGGAAGCGACTTTAGAAAGGGTGCAGGCGGCGGGGGGCATGATCGTTAAACCGACGTTTTCCTTTCCTGGCGGGCGGCGGTTTCAGTTCACCGACCCGAGCGGCAATGAGTTCGCGGTGTGGTCGGATCAGGAACTGTGATGTCTGCAATTTCCCGTCAACAGAAACTCGGGGTGGTAGCCCCTGACGATGATGAGAGCTAAGCCGCATCCGCCGATCAGCGCTGGCCCATTGGGACCGGGGTGGTCAAGGCATAGAATAGAAGTCGACCGCTTGCCGTAAGCCAGCCACCGCGCGGTTGCCTGTCCTTTTTTGCGGAGTTCTTGAAGGTGTCGTTGAAAATCATGCGTCGGGTGACGTTTTGCGCCGGTCACCGACTGCTGGGCCACGACGGTAAGTGCAAAAACCTCCATGGGCACAACTACGTCGCCGAGTTTCACGTCACGGGGCAGCAGCAAGACGAGATCGGGCGGATCATCGATTTCAAGTTGCTCAAGGACAAGTGCAAGGGCTGGCTGGACGAGCACTGGGATCATGCGTTTTTGCTCTGGGAACGCGACGAAAACGCGCTCGCGGCGGTCCGCTCCTGTGACCCGCACCGGATCTACGAATTGCCCTATAACCCGACCGCCGAGAACCTCGCTCGTTACCTGCTCGAAGAAGTCTGCCCCAAGCTGCTGGAAGGGACCGGGGCGGTCGCTCATCGGATCGTGATTTGGGAATCCGAAGAGAGTTACGCCGAGGTCTCGGTCGATGTCCCGATGGCCCCTGCGGGGTCAGTCAAACTGGCGTCAGCCCCTGCTTGAGCGATCGCAGCAACGCATGAAGATTCGAGAGCTTGACCACATCGCCTTGCATGTCGCCGATGTCGAGACCAGCCGGCGATTTTATCGCGAGGTCTTGCGGCTGGAGGAACTGCCGCGGCCCGCGTTTGATTTTCCCGGCGCGTGGTTTCGCGTCGGCGGGCACCACGAATTGCACCTGATCGGCGACCGTACACAGCCGGTGAACTCGGGATACCGCGGCACGCACGTGGCGCTGGCGGTCGATGCGCTGGACGACTGGGAACGGCATCTGGACGCCGTTGGGGCAGAACGGCTGGAGAGAAAAATCCGGCCCGACGGGCTGCTGCAGACCTTCTTGAAAGACCCCGACGGGCACTGGATCGAGTTAAACTGTGCTCCCTAGCGGGGATGACTCCTGGCCCCGACATCGTTTTCCAGCGGCCAAATGAAGCCTGGCGTCTGCGGCCGCTCCCGCCTTTCCTACCGGGTCCTCGTAATGGCTGATCGGCAACTTTTCGCGTTGGCGTCGCAGTGGTTTGGTTTTTGCCTGCTGGTAACCCTTGGAAGTTGTTTATTCATCGGGCCGGCCGCTGCCCAGGAACCGCCAGCAGCGATCGCGGTGACGGTGCCGGACGTCTGGAAGAGTCCGCCCGCCGGACCATTGGCAATCGACGCAGGCGCGGTGTGGTACCGCGCGGTTGTGGTGCCGCCAGCGGAATGGGCGGGTCAGGAACTGACACTGTTTGTCGAAGCGGTCGACGACGCGCGGCAAGTGTTCTTCAACGGCCGCCAAATCGGTGTGTTAGGAACGTTCCCGCCGGAGTTTCGCAGCGGCTTGGGACAGTCGCAGCGGCTCGCCATCGCCGCCGGCGAGGTGCTGGCCGGCGAGCCGAACGTCGTCGCCATCCGGGTCTATCACTATCACGGTCGCCGTGGGTTCAATGTTGCCGCTCCGGTACTGTTTGGTCCCGACCAAGCGATTCCGCTGCAAGGCAACTGGGAAGCGTTTGGCGCTGACGACGCTGCGGTGGCGAAGCTCTCGGCCCGGTTCGATGTTCTGGAAGCAAACTGGTTTCGCTCCGTCGTCCCGGCCGAAGTCGCCGAACGCGACCTGCGGCGACTGGTCGATGATGCCGGCCCGCTCTCGCCGGCCGAGGCGCACCAGCGGCTGAGCGTGGTCGATGACTTGGCGGTCGACCTGGTGTTGGCGGAGCCCGACATTGGCCAGCCGTTGTCGCTGAAGTGGGACAGCCGTGGTCGGTTATGGGTGGTGGAGTACCTGCAATATCCCGATCCGGCAGGCCTGACGGCGGTCAGCCGCGACCAATTTCTGCGGACCGTCTGGGATCGGCTGCCCGAACCACCGCCGCATCACTTTCCGGGTGCCGACCGGATCAGCGTGCATGAAGACACCGACGGCGATGGGGTTTATGACAAGCATCATGTGTTTGTCGAGGGGCTGAGTCTGGCCACCTCGATCGCACTGGATCGTGATGGCGTGTGGGTGCTCAACCCGCCGCACTTATTGTTCTATCCGGATCGGGATGGCGATGCGGTTGCTGACGGTGACCCCGTGGTGCACTTAGAAGGATTTGGATTAGAAGATTCTCATTCGGTTGTCAACAGCTTGCGGTGGGGACCTGACGGCTGGCTGTATGCCGCCCAGGGCAGCACCGTCAGCGCTGAAGTGCGCCGCTATGGCAGTTCGGAAGAGCCGCAGCGCTCGGTCGGACAATTGATTTGGCGCTACCATCCGCAGACCGGAAGTTATGAGGTATTTTCCGAAGGTGGTGGCAACGCGTTTGGCGTTGAGATCGATTCGCGCGGCCGCGTCTTTTCCGGGCACAACGGTGGCGACACCCGCGGCTTTCACTACCTGCCTGGAGCCTACTTTCGCAAAGGCTTTGGCAAGCACGGCGAACTCTCCAATCCCTACGCATTCGGATTTTTCGAAGCGATGGGACACCATCGCGCTGAACGGTTCACGCACACGTTTGTGATTCAAGAGAGCGAGTCGTTACCCCAGCGGTTTCGCGGGCATCTGTTTGGTATCGAGCCGTTGCAAGGACGTGTGGTGCTCAGCCGCGTGGAGCCCGATGGCAGCACCTTCAAGACAGTCGATGTGGAGCATGTCTTGCAAAGTGGCGGCGACGATTGGTTTCGTCCGGTCGACATTCAAGAAGGCCCCGATGGTGCGTTGTACATTGCTGACTTTTATGAGCAGCGGATCGATCACGCGTCGCATGCGCAAGGACGTGTGCAGCGCGAGAGCGGACGCATCTATCGTCTTCGCGGTGCCGATGCGGACGTTGCGGTGAGCCTGCCGCAGCCTGATGACTTAGCTGGCTGGCTGGAGCGACTCGGTTCGCCAATCCGTTGGCAACGTCAGTCGGCGCTTCGCCGCGTCGTCGAACTGGCGGATCGCACTACGCCTCAGCAACTGATCGAACTCACCGCCAACGACGAGGAGGATGTGGCGCTGGGGGCACTGTGGGCACTGGCGCAATTAGGTCAGTTCGATGAAACCCGCGCGGTCAAAATACTGCAACATCCATTGGCGTCAGTCCGTGAATGGACGGTGCGACTGATGGGCGAAGGCGGCCGACTGAGCCCCGCCGGAACTGCTGAACTGATCGAGTTAGCCGTAAAAGAAACCGATGCCGCAGTCCGCGTGCAGTTGGCGGCGACAGCTCGGCAATTGCCGGTGGAGCAAGCGTTGGCGGTGCTCCAGCCGCTGGTCACCGCCCCTCTGACGGCCGACGACAGCCGTCTGCCGCTGATGCTGTGGTGGGCGATCGAGACCAAGATCAGCGAGGATCCGGCGGCGGTGGTGCAGTGGTGGATTCAGGACGCACGGTGGGACGCACCGCTGGTCCGCCAGGAGTTAGGCGATCGGATGATGCGGCGATTTGCGGCCGCTGGAACTCGTCGTGACCTGTTGACCTGCGCGGCGCTGTTGCGGGCGGCGTCCGATCGCGAGGCGGCCGAAATCTTGCTGCGCGGTTTTGAAGCCGCGTACCGAGGGCGTTCACTTGCAGGACTGCCGGATGAGTTGGTTGCGGCGATGAGCGCGTCCGGCGGCGGGTCGCTGCCGCTCCGCGTCCGCCGTGGCGACCCGGCGGCGATCGCCGAGGTGTTGACGGTGGTCGCTGACCCACAGCAGAAGCCAGAGCTGCGGATCAGCTACGTGGAGATGCTCGGTGACGTCCGGCCATCGGCAGCGCAGGACGTGCTGCTGCGATTAGCTGTGGCTGCCGATCAGGTCGAGGGCGTGCGTGCCGCGGCACTTGCGGCGCTGCAAGGATACGATGCCGACGAGATCGCGACGACGGTTTTGGAACGCTTGCCCGAGTTTCCCGCGCCCAGTCGCGACGCGGCGCTGACGCTCCTCGCCAGCCGTCCGGCCTGGGCTCAGCGGTTGCTCGACCGCATCAGCGCCGGCGAGTTGAACGCCGAGATGGTGCCGGCGGCGATCGTCCGCAAGCTTCATCTGCACCGCGATTCGACGATCCGCGCAGGCATCGCCCAGCACTGGGGCGCAATCAGCGGAGCGACAACAGCGCAAATGGAGGCAGACATCGATCGCTACCGTGAGCTGATCGGTTCGGCGATTGGCAATCCCCGCGTCGGCAAGCAGTTATTCGCCACGCACTGCGGGACCTGCCATCAGATGTTTGGTGTCGGCGGCCACAGCGGTCCGGACTTGACCAGTTACCAGCGCCAGGACGTTCGCGGGATGGTCGTGCAGATCGTCAACCCGAGTCTAGAGATCCGCGAAGGTTATGAGAATTATCTCGTGATAACCGACGACGGGCGGGCGCTCAACGGGTTGCTGGCCGACTCCGATCAGCAAGTGGTGGTGATCCGCGATGCGGGCGGCCAGACGCGGGTGATCGCCCGCGACGAGATTTTGGAACTCAGCGCGGTGCCCCAGAGTCTGATGCCCGAAGGTTTGCTCGACCCGCTGTCGGATCAACAGGTGCGCGACCTGTTCGCCTACCTGCGTTCGACGCAGCCGATCCCTTGAGCGGATTGAGCTGGCACACTAACGGCCGAGCCAGGGCATCGAGTCGGGGACGATGCGGTTGCGGACCGGCTCGGGCAGCGGATTCTGGTAGTCCGGCGGACGCGACGCGGCGTCATACGGGGCGATGTCGTTCTGTGGAAACGGATCGTGAACGACGGCGCTCGATTGTTGCTGCTGCAGCGGCCCGGGAGGGCCCCACCAATGCCCGCCGCGGCAGCCGGACAAGGTGCCGCAAAGCGCCAACGCGAAGAGAAGGACAGCGGTGCGATGGCAGTGCATGACAAGTTTTCCTGGGCGGCAGTCGGTCCGAGGCGACGATAGCAGAGCGTGCGCGGCGGAGCCAAGACGGTTTATGCCGCACGTCCTGCTTCGCTCTACAGGCTCTCATCGAATCGGCGGCCTCGGACCGGTGAGCCTATCCCGCGCGGAATCGACTTCCGCCATCCATTCCGTAGTGGCCGGTGGGGTCGGAGCGATGTCAACGGCTGCGCCGAAAGTCCGCTAGCGACCGGATGCATCAGCTATCATGTGAGACCAAACGGCTTCTTTTCCCACCGGCGGTGCTTGTCATGCTGCGCGTGTTTGCGATCACAGCCCGATCCGCGGTACACCGCTGCAGGTGCCCTAGCCAAACAGCAGCAAATCCGCGACAAGTTGTGGCCTCAGTTGGAATGCCAGCACGCGCGGTTTCTACGCCGCGACTTTCAGCCCAACGCGTCATGGTGGGGCAGCCGAGTCGAGGATTGACGGTGTTGATTGATCGGGGGAAAGCAGCTTGACACGCAAACGGATCGGCATTTCGATTGGCGACGCTGCCGGAGTCGGACCAGAACTCGCCCTGCGGGTCGCCGCTGAAAGCAGGCGCTTTGCCGAACTGGAGTTGAGCTTGATCGGTGACGCAGCGCTGTTGGCCCGCGTCGCCGCTGCGATCGACTTGCCGCTGCCACCACAGGTCGACCTCGAGGCTTGGCTCCAAGGGGATCAACAACCGCCAGCCGGCAGCGTCGTGGTTTCGGTTGGCAACCTCGCTGCCGACGCGGTGCAACCGGGGCGGTGGACGGCGGAGACCGGAGCGGCCTCGATGCAGTGGGTGCAGTTCGCCGCCCAAGCTGCGGTCGATCGGCGGCTCGACGCGATCGTGACCGGCCCGATCCAAAAGGAGGCCTGGCACGCCACTGGCATCGGTCACCCCGGTCACACGGAGTTCCTGGCGGAGCTGACCGGCAGCGGTGAGGTGCGGATGATGCTGACCAGCGAGGAGATCAGTTGCGTGTTAGCGACGATCCATGTGCCGCTGGCCGACGTCCCACGCCTGCTGACCAGCGAGGATGTGTTTCAAGCGATCCGGTTAGGCGCCGCGGCGCTGGACCGCAGAACCCGCCAACGCGATGGCCGCTCGCCGCGGGTGACGGTCTGTGGGCTCAACCCGCATGCGGGCGAGCACGGGTTGTTCAGCCACCAGGAAGAAGAACAGATCATCGTGCCTGCGATCGAGCGTGCCCGAGCGGCGGGAATCGATGTTACCGGGCCGCTTTCCCCCGACACGGCGTTCGTCCCGGCTCGCCGCCGCGTGACCGACCTGTACGTCTGCATGTACCACGATCAAGGGCTGATCCCGCTCAAGGCGCTCGCCTTTGATGATGCGGTCAACGTCACCCTCGGGCTGCCGATCGTGCGGACATCGGTCGACCACGGCACCGCGATGGATATCGCCTGGCAGGGAACCGCCAGCGCCGCGAGCATGTTCGCGGCGGTGCAGTTGGCAGGTGAATTGGCGTGAGCGGGCTGCAAGCCGAGTCGAATGTCGCTGACGGCGGTCGCTGGGGCGGTTGGATTGCCGGGCTGGAAACCGTGCTGCTGGTGCTGCTGTTTTTCGTCGCTGCTGGGGACCCGCCGCCAGCAATCAATGAAGCGCATTACCTCGTGCTGGCGAAAAACTTTTGGCAGCCCGATTGGTGCGCAGGCGATCTATTTGTCACCTCCGACAAGCCGCACGTGCTGTTTCACGCAACCTTCGGCGCGTTGACGCAGGTGTGCTCGCTGGCGACCGCCGCCTGGGTAGGACGTTTGATCGCTTGGACGATGCTGGCGGTTGCCTTGCAGTCGCTGACACGGTCCGTCTGCGACCGGCGGTTTGCCTCGTTGGCGGTAGCGGTCATCTGGATCGCGGGGGTCGAGTGGTTCAATCTGGCCGGCGAATGGGTGATCGGCGGGATCGAGGCGAAGGTTCCGGCGTATGCGTTTGTCGTCGCGGCGATGACGCAGATGGCGACAGGAAAATGGACGCGCGTCTGGCCGCTGCTGGGGATCGCCAGCGCCTTTCATGTGCTCGTGGGCGGTTGGACGGTAGTGGCGGCGATGTTTGCGTATGCGATTGCCGGACGCCATCGATCGCCGCTGGCCAAGCAAATCATGCCACTGCTGCTCGGCGGGGCGATCGCGATGCTGGGGCTGTGGCCGGCACTACGGATGTCGGCAGCGACCGATCCGGTCGACGCGATTGCGGCGGCGAAGTATTACACCTATTCGCGGATCGCGCACCATCTGATGCCATCGTCGTTCCCGGCGCAGTGGTACGTGCGGCACGGTGTGATCGTTGTGGTCACCTTCGCCGCCGCCTGGCCGCTGCGCCGCGATCGGCGATTTGCTCCGCTGTTTTGGCTCGCGGTCGGTTCGTGCGCGATCGCTCTCGGTGGGCTGATCTTGGGAATGTTGCCGCGGTTTGCTCCCGACTTAGGAGCACAACTGCTGCGGTTTTACTGGTTCCGCGCCACCGATTCGATCACGCCGTTGACCTTGGGGCTGGCGATCGCCGTCTGTCTGCGCAGCGAGAGTTGGCTGAGGGAACCCGCCCGGGAACCCGCCGCTGCGGCGGAGGATCACGCGGACGATGGGCAGGAGCCGTCAGGGCTGCGCCGGGCCAGCAGTCTCCTGATCATCGGCACCGCGGTCGCATTGCTGGGCATCTCGACTTGGAGAAACCTTCGCTACGGCATCCCGGTGTCAACCCGGTTCGACACGGTCACCTACCGCAGCCAGGAGTCGATCGCGGCGCAGCAGCAGGCTTACCGCGACTGGGTAGCGGTCTGCCGTTGGGTCGATCAGAGTCTGCCCGCGGATGAAATCCTGATCACGCCGCGGCACCAGTACACCTTCAAGTGGTATGCGCAGCGGGCTGAAGTCGTTAACTGGAAGGATGTTCCGCAGGATGCCGATTCGTTGGTGCAGTGGTACCGGCGATTTTTCGAGATCTACCCGCGGCGGTTAGGCACGGTCCGGGTGACGATTCGCTATCCCGAGCTGCGGCGATTTCGAGAGCAGTACGGCGCGCGGTTCATGATCGTCGACCGCCGCGTCGTTGGGCCCAACCTGCCGCTGGTGCTCGTCTATCCGCAACGTGAAGCGGAAACCAACGCCACGTACGCAGTTTACCGGCTGCCGTAGGGACGCGGGATCGAAAAGCTTGTCGACCAAGCACCCCAGCAGGAGTCGCTCGGTCTAACTTGCCGCAGCAGCGGCGTGCTTTCGCCCCAATGGGGCCGCCTGATGCCAGCCCAGGACAACGCCTGAGATTAGTGCGACGGCTATGGGTGGCACGCTCAGAGCCCCAGCGATGGGCGTGGTCTTCTGGAAGATCTACCAAGACGATCAGACACGTCTGGGTTACCCTGCGGTTCTTCTCAGCACGCCCTTCGTTCCCCGGGGCCGTGCCACCCAGTAGCAACGTGCCACCCCGTAGCGACGTGCCATCCAGCAGGGGTGGGCCACCCAGAGGCTCAGCGTCTGTGGGCGAAGTTCAGCGGTCGCGCCCCAAGTATTGAGCTACGAAAGCGCCGAAAGAATCGATTTTTAAGGGTGGTCATGGCCCTGGGTCACAGGGCTAATTGTTGCGATGAAGCTCCTTTACGGCTCCGTAGCGGTGGCTTATTCTCCGCTCTTTAAGCGATCTTGAGTACGGCGGCTCCCCCCAGGCGTTTTTACGTCGTCCCGCTCTTTTCTTGCTCATCAACGTTTTCCGGAGAGTCTTCCATGCATCAGCGCCGCTACGGCCCCGCGGGCTTCACGCTCGTCGAATTGTTGGTTGTGATCGCCATCATTGGAGTCATGGTCGGGCTGCTGTTGCCGGCTGTGCAAGCGGCCCGCGAGGCGGCCAGGCGGATGAGCTGTGCCAACAATTTGAAGCAAATCGGACTCGCCTTCCACAATTACGAGTCGACTTACAAGTCGTTCCCCGCCTCCTGGTACGTCAACCCACCAGCTCCACCGTACAACTTGCAGGGCGGCAACATCGGGCTGCTGCCGTTTCTGGAGCAGCAGGCGCTCTACGACCAGTACAGTTCTTCGGTCTCGCCGCTGAACGAGAATGGCCCGATCGGAGAAGCGAACGTGGCCGTCATCTCCACACCGCTGCCGATGTTCGTTTGCCCCTCGGCACCGGGCGGCGTGGAACGCGTTTACGACGGCGGCGTTCCCGCCAATGCCTTGCCGGGGCTGCCAGCGGTGACTTGGCGAGCCGCGCCGTCGGACTACTGTGTCACCAGCGGTGTGCTGGGCACTTATGCGACGGCGGCTTATGCCAATTTCCCCGGAGGAACATCAGGCAATCGCCACGGCGCCTTGCAGCGTTATGTCTTCAATGAGCCCACCAGCAGCAAGATGTCAGGCATCACCGACGGGACGAGCAATACGTGCTTGCTGGGTGAACGCACCGGCGGCAGCACCATCTATTCTGGCCGCACGCCAATGACCGTTCCCGCCGACGTCGGCAAGGCCAACGGCGGCGGCTGGGGCGATCCGCTCAACGGCGATCACTGGCTCAAAGGCAGCGTCCGCAACCCCGGATTTCCCGCTCCCGAGGGGACCTGTGCGATCAACTGCACCAACCTCCGCGGCAGCAGCTTCCATTCGTTCCACCCCGGCGGTTGTCATTTCCTGATGGCTGACGGATCGATCCAATTCTTGAGCGAGTCGGTCTCGCCGTTTGCACTAGCGGCGCGGATCACCGCCTCGAAGGGTGAGATCATCCCGGAGCAGTAGCGTCCTGTTGGGTAGCGCAGCACAAGACTTGCTTTTGAGCAAGATTCGATCAGCCGGCACGCCTCAATTCGACTTTCGCAGTTTTTTTCAGTTCCTGAATCGCTGGCGATTCGGAGAGTAGAACAATTGTCCTCAATTGTTCTTCATCCCATACGGGGCGATATTGCGGAACAATTGGGGACAATTGTTCTACATTGTCGGCTTCGCCGACCGCAGCACTGCGAAAGTCGAACTGAGCGTCCGGTTCTCATGAACTTACATTGAGGAGTCTAAGGAATTGTCTCGTCTCGTTCTCGCCGGAACCTGCGCGCTGGTGCTGCTGGCCGGATGCCAACCACAGTACCCGGATGAAAAGCTGGTTTATAAGGTTTCTGGGGTGGTGTTGGTCGATGGACAACCTGCCGAAGCGGTTCAAGTCACCTTGCATGATGATGCGGGAGTGGACACCAATGACCCCACCTTCTCCTCAGGCTTTACCGATGCAAGTGGTAACATTGTGGTCTCAACCCATGCCAACGGTGACGGCGCACCGGCCGGAAGTTACCGAGTGACGTTCATGTGGGGGCAGGTCAATCCGCTGTCGATGAACTATGGCGGACCGGACAAGCTCAAGGGGCGTTATTCCGATGTCAAAACCACGCCCTACACGCTGCAGGTCTCCGAGCAAGGGCCCAATGATCTCGGAACGATCGAATTGACGATCAAGTGACCCAGTCGCCAATTCGTTTCACGACCCTGCCAGGAAAGTACCGCCGCCGTTGCCGCTGCCGTCGTTAGCAGCGACAATGCCGGCGACGATGTTGCCGCCGCGCGGCCCATTGGCCGCGACGGCCTCGCTTTCCACGACACGCAGAGTGAACGATCCCATGCAGCGACTGAGACCGACCTGGATAACCCACACGCTCGGAGCCGCGGTAGCCGTGGCCGCGACCGGCTTGGCGGGCACCGCACTGGCCGACCAGCCAACCGGCTTGGCGTCGGGCATCGACCAATCGATCATCAGCAAGACGACGCGTCCGGGCGAGGATTTTTATCAGTACGCCAATGCCGGCTGGCTCGACAACACCCCCATCCCAGCGGACCGGGCGGACTACGGGATCTTCGCGATCCTCGATGATCAGACCCAGGAGCAGGTCCGCGCGATCATCGATGAAGTCGCGGCGCTGACCGATCCGGAGCCCGAATCGGCCGCGCAAAAGGTCGGTGACTTCTATCGTAGCTACGTCGACCTGGACGCCCGCAACCGCTTGGGCATCGCCCCGCTGCAGCCCCTGCTCGATCAAGTCAAAAGCATCGAGACGACCGAGCAACTGGCGAGCGTCATGGGGCAGTTGCACCGACTGGGCGTCGGCGCGCCGCTGGCGACCTACGTCTCGGTCGACGCCAGAAGCAGCGATGCTTACACCGTGTACGTTACCCAGTACGGCTTGACGCTGCCCGACCGCGACTACTACCTGTCCGACGAACCGCGTTACGGCGAACTGCGTCAGGAATTGGCCAAGTACGCCCACGACCTGCTGCAAGCTGCCGGTACAAGCGGTGAAGGCGCTGCTTCGCCACAAGCGCTCGCTGATCAGATCGTGCAAATCGAAACGGCGCTCGCCGAAGTTCAGTGGACCAAAACTGAAAATCGCGATCCCGAAAAAACTTATAACAAAATGAGCAGCGGTGAGCTGCAAGCGTTGGTGTCCCCATTGTCATGGCAGGCCTTCAGCGCGGCCTACGGCCTAGACGAGAGCCAGTCGCTGGTGGTGCGTCAACCCACTTATTTTGCCGCCTTGGGCGGGCTGTTAGAAAAGCATGCCTTAGCAGCTTGGAAGGCTTATCTAACATTTCGCGTGGTGGACGCTTATGCCGGATATCTCTCTGAGGAGCTGGAGCGGCGACACTTTGCCTTCCATGGCACGGCGGTCAGCGGTGTCGATGAACAACGGCCGCTGTGGCAGCGGGCCGTCCGCACCACGGGCAGCGTGCTGGGTGAACTGGTGGGACAATTGTATGTCGAGCGCCACTTCGCCCCCGAGGCGAAGCAGCGGATGAACGAGCTGGTTGAAAACCTTAAGCTTGCCTTTGCCCAGCGGATTCAGACGCGGCCTTGGATGGGGGCAGGGACGAAAAAGCAGGCACTGGAAAAGCTCGAAAAGTTCAATACGAAGATCGGCTATCCCGACGTTTGGAAGTCATACGACGCGCTGCAGATCGGCAGCGAGGCGCTTGCTGCAAACATGCTCGCGGCCGCGGAGTTCGAAACCCAGCGGAGCCTCGACAAGCTCGGCGGTCCGATCGATCGGCACGAGTGGTACATGACACCGCAGACGATCAATGCCTACTACAGCCCGACGATGAACGAGATCGTCTTTCCGGCGGCGATCTTACAACCGCCGTTTTTTAATCTCGAGGCGGACGATGCGGTCAATTACGGCGCTATCGGCGCGGTCATCGGCCATGAGATCAGCCACGGATTTGACGACAAAGGGAGTAAGTTCGACGGCAACGGCAACCTGCGCAACTGGTGGACCGAGGAAGATCGCGCGGAGTTTGACAAGCGCGCTCAAGGGTTGGTCCAGCAGTACAACGCCTACATGCCGGTCGAAGGGATGTCGATCAACGGCGAACTGACGTTGGGCGAAAACATCGGCGACCTCGGCGGCTTGAGCGTTGCGCACGCCGCCTACCGGCTGTCGCTGGGCGACAAAGAAGCGCCGGTGATCGACGGGCTAACCGGCGACCAGCGGTTCTTCCTCGGCTGGGGGCAGATCTGGCGGCGGCTGTACCGTGAGGCCGAGCTGCGCAAGCGGTTGCTGACCGACCCACACAGCCCGAGCCAATACCGCGTCAACGGCATCGTCCGCAACATGGACGCGTTCTACGAAGCGTTCCCGATCGAGCCGAGCGACCCGCTCTACCTGGCTCCCGAAGAACGCGTGCGGATCTGGTAAGGATCAGTCCCGGATTTCGAAGATCGCCTCGATCTCGACGGCGATCCCACTGGGCAGCGCGTTGGTGCCCACGGCGCTGCGGGCTCCGACGCCGACGTCTTCACCAAACACATCGCGAAGCAGCTCACTGCAGCCGTTGATCACAGCGGGCTGCTGGGCAAACTCGTTGGTCGAACGGACCAAGCCGAGCAGCTTGACGAGGCGGACGACGCGGTCGAGTGAACCGAGCGATTGCTCGAGCGTGGCCAACATCCCCAGCGCGGTCAGCCGCGCCGCGTCGTAACCGGCCTGCACATCCATATCTTCGCCCAGCCGCCCGGTGATCAGCGTCCCATCGGCGCGCAGCGGACCATGGCCGGAGAGGTAAGCTAAATTGCCAACGACCACACACGGCTTGTAAACGCCGACCGGCTTGGGGGCAGGTACCAAGGTGATGCCGAGTTCGGACAAACGCGATTGCACAGACATGGATCAAGACTCTCGAGGTGAGACAGGTGGAGTGATGGAAAACCCGACTTAGGTAGCTCCGTAGACCTGCGCGGGGTCCACGAGTCTCGGTTCTTCAATCCGAATCGACAAGTCGGGATTGACGCAACGGAAGAAGCAACTGCCATAGCCTTCGTGACAGGCCGCGCCGATCTGTTCGACTTGCAGCAAGATGCAGTCGGCATCGCAGTCGACTTGCACCCGGAGCACCTTTTGCCGGTGACCGCTGGTCTCGCCTTTGCGCCACAGCGATTTGCGGCTGCGACTGTAATAACAGGCCTGACCCGTCCGCAGCGTCTCTTGCCAGGCCTGCTCGTTCATCCAGGCCATCATCAATACCCGCCCGCTGGCGTGGTCCTGAGCAATCGCTGGCAATAGGCCGTCAACACCGGCGGAAAAATTCGGCAGATCAACAGGGGCAGCGGTCATCGCGTCGCGTTGGGCAAAGGTAACGAAGGGGCGCTAGAGCGGCACCGCCGGCGCCGCGCCGGCGGCTGGCATTATAAGGCGAGCCGATATCGGCGCCACGACAGGGACAGACGGAGATTTTCAGCCGGGGCTCTTGGTCCACAGGCGGCACCGCCGAATGGTATCAACACCTCTCCCAACGTGCGCGCGAGTTCCGCAGATGCCTGTCGCCGGTGCATCGCCGCGTCGGTGCGTTGTCCCTATCGCTCCAGTAAGCCTATCCGTCATGCCGCTGTCACCTCTCCAAGTCTCGGTTGTGATTCCCGTTCATAACGCCGAGCAGCGGGTCGCCGCCGAAACTCAGCGCGTCCTCGACGCGCTGACCGATCTGTCGCGTCAACGTTGTGAGCTGATCATCGTCGACGATGGCAGCAGCGATTCGACGCCCGAAGTCCTGGCTGAACTGGCGACGCGGTTCCCGCAAGTGCGGGTGCTGCGACACACCACGCCGCGCGGCATCGAGGCGGCCGGTCAAACGGGGTTACAGGCAGCCCGCGGCGAGATCGTGTTCATCCAAGAAGACAACCGGCCGATCCGTTTGGAGGACATGCGACGCCTGTTCAGCATGTCCGCAGATCCGAGCGTTGTCGCTGCCCGGGCTCAGTCGACGCCGCGGCCACTCAGCGGGGCGTTGCAGCGGCGGCTCGCAGGCGATCGCGGAGCGGCCGCTGAGCCACTGCGCATCGAACCGGCCAGCGTGGACCCCACAGGGCTGCAAATGATTCGCCGTCCTCACCTGCAGCACCTCCGCGGGCCGCTGGCGCCGGGAGTAGCACTGCGGAGCGAAGTTTTTGAACTGACCGCGATCGGCTGATCCGCTCAGCGCGGCTGACGGCTTCAGGTAGCACCGCGCTGAAGAACGCTCTGGGTGGCACGTCCCTGAGGAACGAAGGGCGTGTTAGAGAAATCACAGCATCACCATCCAATCCTCATCGGCGCGGTATCAATTTCAAGCGACCACGCCCATCGCTGGGGCTCTGAGCGTGCCACCCTAAGCGACAGCGATACCCGCTTCTGGACGGACGGCCACTCGATCAACAGAACCTAGACGCCGGGCTGAACCATTCGTGACGGCAGCGCCGATTCCAGCCGCCGCATCCAGTTGCCGCTGAAGATCGCTTCGATGTCGCCATCGTCATACCCGCGCTGCGACAGGATCTCAACCAACAGGTGCAGGTCAGCGATCGTGTCCAAATCTCCTGGGGTCTGCTCGGTGCCAAAACCACCGTCCAGGTCGCTACCGATGCCCGCATGCCGCGTGTTGCCGGCGAGTTGACAGATGTGGTCGATGTGGTTGGCCGCGTCGCTCATCGAAACGTCAGCCGGGTTGGACTGGCCGCGGACCCAGCCGGGCAGCAGCATCCAGGCGTCGAGCGCCAGGCCGATCACCGCATCGCGCGCGATCAACTGGCGAATCTGCTCATCGGTCAATTGGCGGTCGCCAGGAACCAGACTGCGGCAATTATGATGGCTGGCCCATACGGGGCCCTCATATCGGTCGAGCGCCTGTGCCATGCTCTCGTCGCTTAGATGCGTCACATCCAGCGCGATCCCCAGCCGCTGCATCTGCTTCAACAGCTCGACTCCGGCCAGCGTCAGCGGCCCTTCAGTGCCCGTGCCGCTGGCGTAGTGGCTGCGGGCATAATGCGCCGGTTCGATCGCTCGCAGCCCGATCTGCCACCATTCATCCAGCGTGTTAGGATGCAGCACCGGATCGGCACCTTCCATCGACAGGATCACACCGATCGGCAGACGCTCATGATCCTCTGCTCCGCGCCAGAGTTCATTATGTTCGCGCAAGTCCTCCTTCGTTCGCAGCAGCTTGATCTCACCAATCGATTCCCAGTGCCGGTAGCAGGCCAGTTGCCCGTAGGCGGCGGCATAGCAACCGAGTCGGGTCGGGTAGTCGAGATCGATGCGGCGGTACGCGCGCTGCCGCCGGGGTTCCGGTCCGCTGCGCGCCAGCAGCGTGGCAATGCACACCGCGATGCCGGCCTTTCGCATCTCGGGAAAGGTAACCGTCGCCCGACCGCGCGCCCGGATGTCGTCCATCGCGCCTTCTGCCGCCCGCACGTCGGCGAGCGAACGCGTGAGATCGCGATCAAACGAAGCTGCGTTCCAAGCCAAGTCGAGGTGCGCGTCAAAAATCAGTCGCTTCATGTTGCTTCGGGTTCCGGAACAATGGTTTTGGTGCAATCGATCATCAACCAGCAAGCGGCGGCGACCCACATCATCGCAGCGCACATGATAAATGCGGGGACATAATCGGTATGCCGAACCGAAACGCCATCGATCAGTTCGATCACACTGAAGTAGTCCAATAACATTCCTACAGCAAACGGCGTGAGGAACGCTCCCATATTGCCGGTCATATTATTCATTCCAAATACGGTCGCCGTAAACTTGCCGCCCAGGTCAGTGCAAGTGCCCCAAACCGTCGGCTGATTCCAGTCGGTGAAGAACCGGGCGAGCATCAGGCCGATCGCGACCGTCATCGGCTCCGACGCGGCTACGGACAGCAGGACCAGAACGCCGCCCAGCGCCAGCCCGATCCCGGCGACCGCCGAACGCGACCAGCGCCGGCTGCTGAAACGCTGGATCGCCCAGTCATTGGCATAACCGCCGAAGATGCCGCCCAAGGCGCCTCCCAACAGCGGCAGGCTGACCAATATCCCTAACTGGCCACCGCTGTCGGCTCCGAGCGATTTCAAATAACTGCCCAGGATCAAGACGAAGACGACGTCCGATCCAGCATTGAGAAATTGTTGGATCAGTAAAATCAGGTAACTGCGATTTCGCAGCGCCACTTTAAAGGGCAACACCCGCGGCGCTGGCGCAGCGGTTTGTACGTTGGAATCGGAGGCCCCTGCAGGATCAGCGGCCGGTTCGGCGGGCAATCCTGCCTCGGACATCGCTGCCGCTGGAGCGTCGCGAAACAACAAATAGAATAAAAATCCAAATACCACGCCGATGACCGAGAGCACGATCAGCGCCTGGGTCCAGTCCAGGCCAAGCGACCCCATCAGCAGCGTCCCCATGACGATCGATGCCATCGCCCCGCCGCCGCGTCCAAAGGCGCTGGCGACCCAGCCTTGGACCTGCGTTCGCCGCCGCAGCGGAAACCAAGCTCGCGTGACCTGGGTCAGCGCCGGATAGCAACCGGCTTGTGAAAGCCCAAAGCCGCCACGCACCGCTAACAAGCCCCAAAAGTTGCCCACCAGTCCGTGCAGCGGCAGCAGCAGTGACCACGCTAAAATGATCACGACCAGAAACAAATGCGGGCCAAACAGATCGCAGAGGATCCCGCCGGGAACCTGGCCCAGGGCGTAGGGGAAGAAGAACGCCGAGCCGAGCGCTTCGAGCTGCGTGTTGCTTAGCCCATAGGTCGCTTCCAACTCCGGCCGCACGAGGTTCCAGGTGTAACGGTGCAGGTACAGCAGAAAGGACGTCGCGGCGGCCAGTGCGAAAATCACCCGCCGTCGCCGACCAATCGCTTCGGCCTGCAACGAATCTCCTGCCAGCAAGGATTCGGACGGCGACGTCGGCGTGTACGGGTTTCGCATCGGCGGGCTCAGGTGCAACAGGGCGGGCGGGCCGGCATTTATAGCATTTCCGCTCGGCTGCAAGTCGCGGCACGCGGAAAACAGACTTTCGCCGATTGGGTGGCGCGCCCAGAGCCTCCAGCGAGGGGCGTGATCTGCTGAATGCCGATCCAGTTCACCCCAGCACGCCCTGCGTTCTTCAGCGACGTGCCGCCCGGAGGACTAGAGTCCACCGTCAACGTGATGAGCCCTCCATCCAAGCCCGACGCGCAAGCGAGTGGTTCGGTTCATACAAGCCCGACGCGCAAGCGAGTGACACACACCGTCATCACAATGTCTCAGTCCAACCTGAAAACCAACACCGGAAAAACCGAGAGCAACCCTGATTCAGATTGCCAGATCGAATCGCAATCGCGAGCGTTCGCCGAATCACTCGCTTGCGCGTCGGGCTTGTATTAGCACACCTGACGGTATCTTTCCGCAAAACCCTCGTTCGCATCGGCAATTCCCGCTGATTCCGCGGATCATGGTGCCGCACGACCCCCTCAGGTGTGCTTAGGGAAAATGACACGCTCCGGCTGCTGGACCTTCGCCGCAGTTCAGCTCCTGCGTCGCTCAATAGCGGATGCGGAACTCGCTGAACTCGCCGGTTGCCGCCGAGGGGGCGACATCGGCGCGAGCGATGTACTCCGCCATCTCTTTACCGACGGCCTCGACCAGCCCCCGCACTTCGGCTGCGTCGCCTTCAGCCACCAGCCGCACGCGGCCATCGGGCAAGTTCATCACATACCCGGTGACGCGAAACCCCAGCGCCAGCCGCTGCACGCGCATGCGGAAGCCGACACCTTGAACCTGACCGGAGTAATGGACGATGTTGCGGATCATGGAATCGGTGTGTCGTTTCGCGATGAAGGCAGGTTGTGATGCACCGCCGCGGTCTACCCTTGCGCGATGTCGTTGCAATCGACGACGGAGGATAATTCTTCATCCGCTGGCGACTGGACGGTGCGCAGTTGCTGATGCAAAACGGCGAGCGTGGCATCCGAGGGATCGTCGCGGCGGGCGAGGAGCCGTTGCTGCAATTCTTCGGGTGAAGCTTTGCAGAACAGGATCCGGAAGTCGACTCCTTGTTCTCTGGCCAGTTCCGCAAACGCATCGCGCTGGTGCCGCATCAAAAACGCCGCATCGACGATCACGCTAAAGCCGGCCGCCAGCACCTCCTGGGCTTGGTCGTGGAGCCGACGGTACGTGCGGCGAGTCATCTCCTTGGCGTACAACGAAGGTAACTGCGGGGCGGCTGGCCGGTCGAGCGGATCGAGGCCAGCGAGGTGCTTGCGAACGACATCGGAGCGCAGCCGCATAAAACCCTGCTGGTCGACCAGCGCGAGTGCGGCGGTCGATTTGCCGCTACCAGATAATCCATGGGTGACCCAAAGCTGTGGGCTGGCTGGTTGCACGACACGCTCGGCGAAGGCGAGGTGTGATCGTCCCGCTGGCGATAAGCTCGCTCGGTCCGAAGCGTGGTCGCGGCCGGATGTTTGTCGCTGGCGAATCAGATCGACTTTGACGCGCACCAGTGCCCGGTAAACAAGGAAATAAGGCAGCAACCGGAGTCCTTCATAATCACCGCACTCTTCTAAGTAGCTGTTGACGAGCCGATGGGCGTGCGGGTGGTACTCCTGTTCGCTCAGTTCCATGCTGAGGAAGGCCAATTCGCTGATCACATCGATCTGCCGCAGCGCATCATTGAACTCGATGCCATCAAACGGCACGAACTTCGAATCCAAATACAGCAGGTTGTTAAGGTGCAAGTCGCCGTGGCAATTTCGCACTCGCCCTGCTTGCGCGCGGGCCTGCATCAGCGGCAGCAGCGTCAAAATCGCCTGCTCTGTCCATTGGCTCAATGCCGCGACGCGCGCCCGATCAGGATCCTGTGGCGAAAGTTGATCGAGCAAGTAGGCGAGATTCTCGCGGGCCGGTTGGGTCGAACTGCGGTGGGCAAGGTCCGCAGAGGCTTCGACCGGCTCGACCTGGCGATGGAGTTCCACCAAATCCTTGGCCAGTGACTCCATCAAAGCCGGCGAAATTGCGCCTGCGCGAAGCTGTGCCATCAGCAACGCCGACTGCGGGAACTGACGCATGCGAACTGCGTGCTCGATCATCCGTTCCCCGGGGTGAAGGCTTTCTTCCTCAGACAGGCCAACGCGCAGTTGACCGTTCTGTTCGATCAGCGGAACCACGTCCTGATAGATCTCCGGTGCCCAAACGCGATTGGTTTCCAGTTCCCGCTGGCAACACAGCCGGCGCTGCTCGGCGGTCGAATAGTCGAGGAAATCAAACCGGACGGGCTTCTTCACCTTGTAAACCCAGTCGCCGGTCAGGATCACCCATGAAATATGCGTTTCGATCAGTTGCAACTCGCCCACCGGGTGTGGGAAGCTGGCATGCAGCAGGCGACGGCCGAGCGACGCAGCGGTGGTGAAAGGTGGCTGCGGAGGTGTCATCGCCGTTCACGCCGGATTGTGTTTTCCGTTAAAAGTAGCGGGAAGCTGAACATTGCGACTCCTTCGTGACGGGAGGCTGACGCACTGATTGTACCGTCAACGGCATTGAAATGCCGCGGCTCGACTTTCCCACGTAAGATTAGTGTCGCTGAACCCTCCCGTGCTAGGAGCTTCCATCTTGATGAGTCGTGCTACTGATCCGGCGCCCACCACGAGCGATGAGCTCGACCGGCAACTCAGCGCGCCGGACGACGCGGCGATCGCTGCGGTGCAGCATTGTTCCGGCTCATTTGCGGTGCTCGGAGCCGGAGGCAAGATGGGCTTGCATGTCTGTCAAATGCTTCGCCGAGCGCTGCAGGCCCTTGGCCGCGAGGAGCCCGTCTTCGCTATCTCGCGTTTTGCCTCACCCCAGGCGACCGCCCCATTCGTCCGCAGCGGAATCGAAGTGATCGCTGCGGATCTGAGCGCCCCGAGCGTTTATGCCCAGCTCCCCTCCGCCGCCAATGTGGTGTTCTTGGCGGGCGTCAAGTTCGGGACGGCGTCGTCGCCAGAGTTGCTGCAGCGGATGAACGTGAGCATGCCGGAGGATGTGGCAGAGCATTTTCGCCACAGCCGAATCGTCGCGCTCTCGACTGGCTGCGTCTACCCGTTCACCACGCCTCAGTCGGGCGGCTCGACTGAAGACGGCCCGGTCGATCCGCCGGGCGATTACGCCCGGTCATGCTTGGGACGCGAGCAGGCGTTTATCCAAGCCAGTGAAAAGTATCAAACGCCGTGCGCTTTGGTGCGGCTGAACTATTCTGTTGAACTACGCTACGGCGTGCTGGTCGATATCGCTCAGCGTGTGTTTGCCGAGCAGCCGGTGAGTGTAGAAACGGGCTATGTCAACGTGATCTGGCAGCGCGATGCTGTCAGCCAGATCATCCGCTGCTTGCCGCTGGCTGCCTCTCCACCGCTGGTCCTCAATATCACCGGCAGCGAGATGCTCTCGGTCCGCGACCTGGCCGAGCGGTTTGCTAAAGCTTTCGACAAGCCGGTTGCACTCCAGGGAACCGAAGCGCCGACCGCGTGGCTCAGCAACAACCGCCGCGCTGTCGCCTTATTTGGCGAGCCGCAAACCGACATCGAGACGATGATCCGCTGGATTGCGCAGTGGATCTCCCAGGGCGGGCCATCGCTCGACAAACCGACTCATTTTGAAAATCGCGACGGAACTTTTTAAACGGGTCCGCACGATTCGTGCGGTATCGAAGAACTGGATTGAGGGAGGCGATCGCATGACTCAATCGGATTGGTGCGAGCAACTGCAGGCCGGACAGGTGATTCCCGCTTGCCCACTGATGCTGCACGCAGATGGAAGCTGGTCCGAGCAGCATCAGCGGGCGGTGGTGCGATACTACGTTGCCGCGGGTGCCGGAGGACTGGCCGTCGGAGTGCATTCAACTCAGTTTGCGATCCGTGATCCTCAGCACGGCTTGTTCGAGCCGGTCCTGCGGTTGGTCGCCGAAGAGCTTGACGAGTTCACCACAGTCGCGCCGCAGGCTGCTGCGCTGGTACGGATCGCCGGGATTTGCGGCGAGCAACCACAAGCACTCGCCGAAGCGCGGTTGGCTATGCAACTCGGTTATCACGCGGGACTGCTGAGCCTGACCGCAATGTCCCGCCAGAGGGAAGATGAGGTTTTGAATCATTGTCGCCGGATCGGTGAGGTGCTTCCGATCATCGGCTTTTATCTGCAGCCGGCGGTTGGAGGCCGCGTCTACTCGCTCGGTTTCTGGCGTCGCTTCTGCCAGATAGCTGCAGTGGTGGCCATCAAGATCGCACCCTTCAATCGTTATCAGACGCTCGATGTGGTGCGTGCAGTGATCGAGTCTGGCCGGGAAGATATCGCGCTGTACACGGGCAATGACGACAACATCATCATCGACCTACTGACGCCGTTCGAGTTTGATGGCGTGCGCCGCTACATCGTGGGTGGCTTGCTCGGGCAATGGGGCGTCTGGACTCAGCAAGCGGTTGAGCTGCTGGCGCAGATCAAACTGCTGCGTAGCCAAGAAGCGTTGCCAGCGTGGTGGTTGGCGCGCGCCGCAGCACTGACCGATGCCAACGCCGCGGTGTTTGACGCGGCCAACGGCTTTCGTGGTTGCATTCCCGGCATCTTAGAAGTCCTGCGTCGCCAGGGGCTGGCGCCATCCAATCGCTGTCTCGATCCGGCGGAGACGCTCTCGCCCGGTCAGGCCGAAGAACTCGATCGTGTGACTTGCCAATATCCGTGGCTCGTCGATGATGCATTTGTTGCCGCTCAATTGCAGCAATGGCTCGGGACGTAACCTTTCAAGAGAAAATCCTCCCATGACCGACTCCGCAACCGATCAAGCCGGCCCCACCACCAGCACGGTCAAAGGTGTTATCAAACGCACGATCAGCGGTTTTTCAGAAAATCGCTGTACTCAGATGGCCGCTGCGCTCTCTTATTACACCGTGTTCTCACTCGCACCGCTGCTGATCGTGATCCTCACGGTCGCCGGATTCCTGATGCGGCAAAGCGGCTTGGGCACCGAGCAGGAAGTGCGTGAGCAGACGGTGCAGCAGATTCAAGATGTGGTCGGTCCTGAGGGCGCAGAGCAGATTGCCGGAATGCTCGCCGCCGTTTCAACTCAAGAAGGTGGATGGCTGCAGACCCTGCTCAACATTGCCGGCGTGCTCTTTGGTGCCACCGTGGTCGTGATGCAGTTACAGGCATCACTCAACCAGTCTTGGCAGGTGCAGCCTGACCCAGAACAGGGCGGCATCAAGACGTTCATCAGCAAACGCTTGCTGTCACTAGCACTGGTGATCGGTGTAGGCCTGATGCTATTGGTTTTGTTGGTCGCCACCACGCTGATCGATGTGCTTCGCAATCGATTTCTCCATGTGTTGCCCGAATCGATTGGCCAGTGGCTGGATCATGGGATCTTTGTCCAACTGATCTATGTGGTGTTGCAAATCGTGCTGATGGCCGTCTTGATCGGAGTGCTCTTTAAGGTCTTGCCTGATTGCGTGATCCAGTGGCGCGATGTCATGGTTGGCGCGCTGGTGACCGCTGTAGCGTTTGTGATCGGCCGTTATGCGATCGGGCTGTACTTGAGCAAAGCGGATGTCGCCAGCGGCTTTGGAGCGGCCGGCTCGCTGGCGCTGTTGTTGGTTTGGATTTACTACTCGTCGATCATCTTCTTTCTAGGAGCGGAGTTTACGCATGCTTATATCTTAGCACGAGGAGGCGATATTGTGCCGGAAGAAGGAGCCGTCCGCGTCGTCACTGAAACAAAACCTGCCTAACGGGTTCTTCCGTTGATTGAGTGGTTGCTCGTCCGCGAATGGGGTTTGGGTGGCACGCCCAGAGCCCTGGCGATGGGCGTGGTCTGCTGAGACAGATACCGAGTTGACGCGACATCCTTGGCTTCGCTGCTGTTCTCCTCAGCACGCCCTTCGTTCCTCAGGGACGTGCCACCCGAAGGATCAGCGTCCACATCCAAAATGATGAGCCGCGAAATTGACGGAAGGTTCTCGCGAGCAACGAGCCGCACGCTTCAAATAGCTTCAGCGGCAGGGCAGTTGACCTGCTTACAGATCAAATCCACCACTGCCGCTGATGCGATCAGTCGGTATCGACTGACTCGAGTTTTACTGAAGCTTATACCTTGCCCCGATTAAGCCTAATCAAATGAGGCCTAATCACGCGGGGCCGCGGTCACTCATTATTTTCTTCAGCTTCTTCACTGGCATCCTCTTCGCTGGCTTCGGCGGCTTCGTCATCCGCATCCGATGCCTGTTCGCTATCCGCTGCTGCGGATGCTTCATCGCTCGGAGCGTTTTCGGCTGCTTCAGGCGAGCGGTTTTCAATCGCCGCTGCCGGCGCTTCGGGGGCAGCGCTGTGATCCTGTTGCTGCTGCTTCAGCGAGTGCAACTCACTGCGCAGTTCCTTGACTTCGGCCCGCAGCGCCTCGAGTTCGGCACGCAGCGAATCGTCCATCGGGGCACGTGCGACGCTGTGACGGCTTTCTTCAAACTTGGCAGTCAACGTCTGCTCTTGGTCATCACGCATCACGACCAGTTGCGCTTCGCTGTCGGCCTGCATTTGGCTGACTTTCCGCTGCAACGACTGGGCATCGCGGACCTCTTGGTCGTTGAACCGTTTGATGATGTCCCCTTCCTTCAGGCCTGCTTTCTTGGCAGCGCTGTCTTCACGCACGCGCACGACCCGCAGGCCATCTTCATGCGTTTCGACCTGCACACCCAGTTGCATCCCTTGACGCTCGGCGTGCGGAGCCGCAAATCCTGGCTGCCCCGGTTGGCCCTGCTCGATCACTTGTCCTTGCAGAACCGGCTGGCCCTGCTCGATCACTTGCCCCTGCAGCACCGGTTGGCCTGGCTCGATCACTTGACCTTGCTGAATCGGCTGGCCGACTTGGCCTTGGACTTGAGCGTTGCCGTCTAGTGAGAAGCCTTCAATCCGGCCGGGGCCGGTGTCCTGAGCGGCCTGTCCGGCGGCATTGAACGAGCCCTGGCTCTCTTCCGCCAGCAGCCCGCGTTCTTGAGCGGCCGCGCTCTGGCCCAGGGCTAGCCCGCCGCACAGCGTCAAACTCAAGGCGGCGCGCTTTATGAATCGAGACGTTGTTGAGGTGTTGCTTGACATGGTCATACCTTCCACAGATTCGGATGGAGCAGAAACCTTGCGATCACCGCAATGACTTTCGGCTGCGGGCCGAATGCCTCGGAGCTGCGACGTGCCGGGCAACTCACGACGCAAGGTTGTTGCAGACCAGTCATGCAGGTCTCATTCCAAAGGTGCTGAACGCGATCACTTTGATCGTCGATCGCGCAGCGGTCCGCTAAACGGCTCCGCGGCACTCCATCACCGCAGCGGTAGACCATTAGAAAACTTGCGATCCGAGAGCAAACCTTACAATCTAAACGACTAGGACGGCTGCAGTGGCTGTTGGTGGCGGCCGCAGGGCAGCGTCACGGTTGCCACGGTTCCTTGCCCAGGGATGCTGCTGAAGTCGAGCACCCCGCCGAGCCGCGAGACGACGTTGCGGGTCAGGAACAGGCCGAGCCCCATCCCACGCCCCGGCTCTTTGGTCGTGTAGAACGGCTCGCCGGCGCGGCCGAGTTCTTCACGACTCATCCCGCGTCCGCTATCGCGGATGCGAAACTCGATCTGCGAACGGTCGACGGACGCTTGCACCGCGACGCGCCCCCGCGGCCCACCGGCATCCAAGCCGTTATGAATCAGATTGCGGATCGCCTGGGCAACCGCCTCTTGGGGAATCCACAGCGGATGGTTTTCCACCGACGCAGGACCATCATCGACATCGACGCGGTCTGGATCACGCACACCTTCGAGCACGCAGTCAATCAGTTCGCCAACCGTCGTCCGGTCCCAGGAGTCAGCCATCGAGTCGCCCACGGCGACCCGCATCCGCCGCAAAATTTGGCGGCAGATCTCCAGTTGCTGGTCGATCAGCCGGACATCTTCACGAATCGACTGCGGGATTTCGCATTCCTGCAGATGACGGCCCAGTTCGCGAGCGATCACGTCGATCGTCGACAGCGGGGTGGCCAACTCGTGCGCTGCTCCGGCCGCTAACGTCGTCAGCCCCTCCAGCCGCAGCACGCGCTGATGCTCGGCCTGAGTCTCGCGCAACATCCGCTCGCTGCGCGTCAATTCCGCCGCGGTGCGGGTGACAAAGTGGGTCACAACGCTGCCGCAGGTGGCGTATGCAATGAACAATCCGATGGTGTGCAGCGACAGTCCCGAGCGTGGCTGCGCCTCAACCAAACCCGGAATCGGCACATAATCAAACAGCAACAACGTACAGCCAAGGATCGCCAACGCAGTCAACGTCCAGGCCCAGCGAGGCTGCAGAATCACCCCGCCCACAGCGAGGTTGACGAAATAAAACAGGCTGAACGGATTGTCGATCCCACCGCTGAAGTACAGCATCGCCGTGAGCGTCACCAGGTCCAACATCATCAATGCCGTGGCCAGCCTGCCGGCCTGAGCGGTGCGATCCTGGTCGGCGGCCGCTTGACGCCCCCCTTCCTGCTTCGCTTTCGCTCCCCGAAGCCAGAGCGCAAACGCGGCATTGGTGGCAGCCGTCAGCGCAATCAATCCCGCCAGCGGTACCCAGGGAAGTTCGTCGAGCAACCAGACGGTGACCAGCAAGGTCAGCAATTGCCCAAACACGGCGAACCAACGCAGGCGCAGTAGCCACGCGTTGGCTCCGAGATGAACCGGTGCGGTAAACGGAAGCGGCAACGACTGCATCGATCAAAACCTGCTGGCTCTTGGAGGGCATTGCCGCTGCGGCACTCAGCGGCGGCGATCCTCGTCAGCCCGCAGTTCCACCCCCATCTACCCAGCGGCGATTAACGGCGGAGGCTTTTCAGCAGCGAACGGCCGGTGATGAAGCGTTCCTGCGACTTCTCCAACACCACGAGTTGCGCATCGAGCCAATCGCTGAGCGGGCCTGTCGAGGCCACCGGCAACCGGTCGCTCAACTCGCTCCAATGATTGGCCTCGGGGCGAGTTGCCGCGGGCGTTTTACTGTTATTATCACTCGAGGTTGGCATCCGAGTTTCCTCCGTTAGATGCTATCCGTTAAGTCGTAGTGGTGTGAGCGGTCTGCGAGGGAGAATTGTCGATTGGTCGCTTTGCAGTCACAGAGCAACTTCAGCGGATGAACCGCTCGTTGCTCGACCCGCTCCTCAAATCCACAAGCGATTTTTTAATTGGGAGCAACCCGAGCAGTTCTGGGGAGTAGCAGTTCAAGTGCCAGCGATCCTGATCTGCTTGGATATCTGTCTGCAAGTCCTTGTTTTTGCTGGCTTTACAAATCTCAGTCAATGTTGGGTGCAGGGCTGGCATGAAACCGATCCTGCCACAATTTTAGAGTTTTGGGCTAGCAGCCTGCCAACTAGTCAGGCAACTCCTGGCTGATCAGCGCTCGATTGCGAGCGGGGTATCCTATCCCTTTGCCGCAGCGTTAGGGAGCTTTAATTTTCCATTGGTGGCCAATTGGTGTCAAGCCGGTTCTTGATTTAACGATTCCAGGCGAGTTGGCTGTCGCCAGCCGAAAAATATTCGCCAACTTCTTTCCAAGATCGCTCCGCTGCGAGCGAATCTCTCTGCAGGCCCGCACGAGACAAGTGATGAACTTGGCACTCCAACCGAGACCGCTGGGCTGCGGCAACTGGGGGCAAATCAAAAATCCATTTTCCAAAGGGGATCGTCATGTTGACCAAAATGTTCGTGGCCATCGGGGCCGTGTCGGTGCTTTCCGTCGCAACGGTGCTGACGCCGTTATGGAGCTACAGCCGCTGTGCGGTCAGTTGGATGAAGCAGTCGGCGAACGATGCCGTCCCCCTGGAATGGGAGATCAAGCGCGCCCGTCAGATGATCGGTGACTTGCAGCCGGAAATTGCGAAGAATGCAAAGCAGATTGCCCGGGAAAAGGTCGAACTGGCACGATTGCAGCGACAAGCGGAGCAGTGCGGCCAATCGTTGGCCAAGACTCAAAACGATATCGAACGGCTCAGCGCCGACCTCCGCGGTGGCCACGCTCAGTACACTTATGCAGGCCACACCTACACGTCGGCTGAAGTCCGCGATGACTTGGCAACGCGGTTTGCCCGCTTCAAGACCCGCAGCGAAACCCACGAGAAGCTGCAGCAAATGGTCGCGGCGCGGGAAGCTTCGGTGCGTGCCGCCGGCAAACGGATGGATGCCATGCTCGCCGCTCGCAGCCAATTGGAAGTCGAAATCGAGAACCTGCAGGCCCGCATGAGCTCGCTCCGCGTCGCCCAGACCGCCAGCGAACTGAACCTGGATGACAGCCACCTGTCGCGGACGCGGGAACTGTTGGACGACATCGCGGCACGGCTGGAGGTCGAGGAAGAGACCGCCACGGCTGACACCCGCGGTTTTGGCGAAATTAACCTTGACGAACCGGTAGCAGAGGATCTGCTGGACCAGATCGCCGCGTACCTCAACCACGATGCCCAAGGCAGCGGCGAAGAGGCGGGCTCCCTGGCCACGATCGTCCTAGAATAAAGGTCGTCTTGGAAGCCACCGCGATGGCGAATCCTGATCCCTTGATTTCGCACGCCAATGTAGAGCGATTGTCCTCAATCGCTCATCCAAATGTAGATCGCTTGTCCCCAATCGCTCATCCAAATGTAGAGCGATTGTCCTCAATCGCTCATCCGATGTCACACGCCACCTCTCAAGATCGCTCCAACGCCTTGGCCTCCGGCCGCTGGCAACTTTGGGTCGACCGGGGAGGTGGCTTTGATATTCTGGAGGGAGAGCAATTTTCGATCGGCGGGCCAGGCGGCGACAATCCGGCAGACATCGCGGTACGGTATCGCTGGGGACGACGGGTGGCGACCTTGATCCGCTCAGCCGGCGGTGATGCGATTTGTTACGGAGCGGACGCAGCGGCGGTTACCGGCCGGCCGCTGGGATCCGATCAAGCACTGATCTTTGGCAGCGCCAGCGACCCAGCGATGCCGCGTTTGCGTTACCAGCGGCCCTGTCCGCTGAGCGGTTCAGCGGTCGTGACCGTGACACCGCCCCACCGGATGTTCGGCCCGATCGATGCGTCGATCCTGTTTCAACAGACGCTGTTGCTCGGTCCCGAATCGTTCAATCACGTTCAAGCTCCAGGCCTGTCGCCGCAGGGTTGGATTGTGTTTCGTCGCGGCGAGCAGTGGTGGATTCGCGGCACCCGTGTATCTCTGCAGCAGTTGGAAATCGATCGGCGCTGGCAATACGAAGATTGGTCGCTGATGATCCGAACCGGATGAGGCCGTCATGACCCAGACAAAACAAGACCTGTGGCAGGAAGGCGACCGGCCGTAGGCCGATTTTGCGCGCCGTCCGCCCGGCCGATCGGGGCCTATTGATCGCACTGAGGTTCCACTGACACGCATTTTTTTGGGGAACACTATGATGACCGCACCCGTTTATCCCGCCGCGACGCATTTTTCGTTGGCTAGTGGAACGCGGGTTTTGGAGCGGTTCACGATCCAGCGGGGCCTGGGGACCGGTGGATTCGGCGAAGTCTACTTTGCCCTCAGCGACGCCGGCAAAGAAGTCGCGCTCAAGCGGATCCAACGCAACGTAGAAATCGAACTGCGCGGCGTATCGCACTGCCTGAATCTCAAGCACCCGCACCTGGTCGCGCTGTACGACGTGTGTCGCGATGAGTCGGATCACTGGTGGATCGTGATGGAATACGTCGCTGGGCCGAGTCTTCGCGACTGCCTCGACGCGGCGCCGGCGGGGCTGGGGGAGGCCGAAACGCGGCGGTGGTTTGCAGCGATGGCCGCCGGAGTCGGTCACCTGCATCAAGAAGGCTTGGTCCACCGCGACTTGAAACCCGGCAACCTGTTCGACGACTTTGGGACAGTCAAAGTCGGCGACTACGGGCTGAGCAAATACATTTCCGAATCGCGCCGCGGCGGCCAAACCGAGAGCGTCGGGACGTTTCACTACATGGCCCCGGAGATCGGCCGCGGCGAGTACGGCCGCGAGATCGATCTCTATGCCCTGGGCGTGATCCTGTATGAAATGCTCACCGGACGGCTGCCGTTTGATGGTGAGACCTGTCAGGAAATCGTCATCAAGCACCTGTCGGCCGAACCGGACCTGCGGACGATCGCCGAACCTTACCGCCACGTGATCAGCAAGGCGCTGCAGAAAGATCCGCGGCGGCGGTGGAGCTCAGCGGCCGAGATGACCGCGGCGCTCGGGCTGACCCACGCACACCCTCAGCCTCAGCCGATCAGCAGCCAGCCGATCGCCGGTCAACCGGTTGTCACTCCGTCGCTCAGTCGCGGGTCACAGGAACCGAATGCGGCTGCTCGGGTCGACGGAGCGATCGGCGACCTGCTTGTCACCTCCACGGCCGAGCCGCAGGAACCGATCGCGCAGGCGCTGAGCGTCTGTTGCCAGAACCTTCGCGGCTGGTGGCGCGAAATGCAACTTTCGCCGCTGGCCCGCGCCGTTGTGATCGGACTGGGGCTATGGCTGCTGGTCCGCAACCTCCGCTGGCTGTTGCCGCTGTTGACCGTGGTCGGCATGGTCTACGTTCCCTATTACGTGATTCGTCAGATGTTGCTCGTCCGCCACCGCCGCCATGCGGCTCCGGTTCGCCAGGCGGTCCCCGTGGCGATCCCGGTAGCGCACCTGACCCCGACGACACCACGCGCGGCGCGGCTGCCCAAACGCGTGGTCCGCGCCAATTGGCGGCAGATGAAACGGGGCGAATTGGCAGCCAAGCACGCCTCGACCCAACTCGCCGAATTGACCGGATCCTGGATCGCTGCGGCGATCACCGTCGTTTTCTGCGGGGTGGCCGCAGCCGTGTTTGGGCTGCGACACGGCGACCCACAGCCGACGCTCATCGCACCCTACGGCTGGGCCGTGGTGACCGGGTTTGCAATTTCGCTCGTGATCCTGGCGCTGGGCAAGCTGTGGGAAGCGGGCGAAGGTGACCCGCTCAATCGACGGCTCGCACTGGCGGGTTCCGGTGGTTTGATTGGCGCGTTGGCCTACGCCGCAGCCAATTACTTGATGATTCCGCTCGATCTCAGCGTGGAGCGGTCGATCGACGCCACCGAGCTGCCACACTCGCTTTACCTGAGCGACGGCACCCCGCGATTGGCCGCGATGATGGCTCACTTCGCAATCCTGCTGGCAGCCGTGCGGTGGTGGAAGCTGGCCGACCCGCTGCGATCACGGCGATTGAGCCTGTGGTCGGTTGCGGTGGTCGTAGTCACCGACTGGTTGATCCATCAGTTCGTGCCGATCCCGCAACCCTGGGGCATGTTGATCGCCGGCACCGTGGTGATCGCGGTGCAAATCGCCGCTCCCTGGGAATCGCCCCACGGCTGGAAAACAGCGACACCACTTGGACAAGGAGCCACCACGTGAACCACCCTGTTTGGTTAGTGAGACTGCGGCACACGGCGTGGATGCTCGTCTGCGGTTGCGCATTGAGCCTGCCAGCCGCCACGGCACTGAGCGGCGATTGCCAGGCGGCCAAACGAGATCGCATCGCGCCGCCCGAATCCGCTTCGCACCTGGTAACGGTCAATGACGCCGCCGAGGCTGAGACGCCGGTCGAGTTGTCGGTGGGACCAGCCGATGAGCTGCGTTATCCGGAAGATCGACCGGCCTGGATCGACGCCGGGCCCGAACTCGATGGTAAAGTCCACCGCTGGCCGGTCAGTTCACCGCTGTCGAGCACCGCCGAGCTGAGCCGCCAGGCGTTGTTGGTGCAACTGCGCGCGGCCGCCGAGACCTACGTCGAGACGCTGTTCGATTCGCCCGCAGCGCCGGCCGTGATTCCGCTGGAGGACCACTGGATCGCTGAGCGGATCGCGGACAACCGCAGTTACGAAGGAGAAGTGCACTCCGGCGACGAAGTGCTTTATGAGGCCGCGGCCGAACTGCGGTTCACCGCCAAAGATCGCCGCTGGCTGCAGGCGCAGTGGGACGCGCACCGAGTCGGCCAGCGGATGTTCGCACTCGGCGCGATGACCGCCGGCGGCACGGCCCTGTTGCTGATGGCGACCGCCGGCCTGAGCGTCATTGCTCGCCGCTCCGAACGCCGCTGGCGCACCCACGCAAGCGAGCCGGCGTGAGCGAATGTCTCTCTCCGTTGCAATTGACAGACCGATCACCTCGGCGGAGCAGGTGACGCTTAGATGGCAGGTCTGATTACCTATAAGGGACGAGCGTGCATCTGAACCGGACCAGCACCTTCCGCCAGACGTGTTTGTAGCGAAAGACAGTGTCCGTTGGATAGGGAATCGGTGGAGGGAGTGGAAAGTGAACCACAGATTTCACGGATGAACACGGATAGGAAGCTGGCCGACATGCTATCGGTGCCCTCTGTGTCATCAGTGGTCAAATGCCCCCGCTGCCGTCGGACACAATGCGATTCATCTGGTCCCACTCTGGACGAGCAAAAAGGGCCAGGGACCAGCAAAAAGGGCCAAGAGCCTTTAGAACAGGTCGGGCAAACGCAAGTCTACTCCGTTTGCCAATTTGGCTCTTGACCCTTTTTCTTCTGTCTTCTTCGCTGTGAGGCAGCGCCATCCTTCACACCGAAGGTGTCAAACAACGAAGCCCAGGGTCGCGAAGCGCACCCTGGGACGGGAGCGGAGTGTAACCGATGAACCCCAAAGGGGTTCCACCGGCAACCTA
>Ga0182745_1000086_pt1 | contig 136717 bp, 98 predicted proteins | sample eDN3rd30CKraftBY_FD_128523 | JGI IMG/M metagenome (GOLD analysis project Ga0182745, IMG submission 128523) | Enriched backyard soil microbial communities from Emeryville, California, USA - eDNA 3rd pass 30_C Kraft BY (version 2) (version 2) | ecosystem: Environmental > Terrestrial > Soil >...
GTACCCCCCCCCCCCCCCCCCCCCCGTTTAGCAAAACTCTGTAAACATCCTAATTCCTCATCTCGGTTAATAGCTTCCACTCGACACTCTTCTTTTCGTCGAGGTTTTACGCTGATCGAATTGCTGGTAGTGATTGCCATCATCGCAATTCTGGTCGCCTTGTTGTTGCCGGCTGTGCAACAGGCTCGAGAAGCAGCGCGACGCTCCAGTTGTAAGAACAATCTGAAACAACTCGGCTTGGCGTTACATAACTATCATGACGTCTTCAATAAGATGCCTCCTGGGGACATCGCATCGAATCGAATCGCCTGGAGTACTATGATCCTGCCACAAATGGAACAAGCCCAACTCTTTAACGCATTGCAGACTGCGGGAGCTTTCAAGTCACGATGGCAGGATATTGACGCGATCACAAGGACAGGAAGCGCCCCGTTAGCAAAAACCGTCATTCCTGCGTTCATTTGTCCATCTGATACAGGAGGCGGGCTCAACCGACGATTGAAAGCGACGATCGAAACCGTGGATCATTTCTTCGGAAAATCAAACTATGTCGGATCGTTTTCTGCTCACTACCACCCCAATAACGCAACTGCGACGAACGGCGGTTCAGACCGTCCTACCGTTTTCTATCAAAACTCAAGTGTGAACTTCAAAGATTTTACAGATGGATTGAGCAATTCATTTCTGGTCGCGGAGCGGACGGCCAAGCAATCCTCTGGCCCAGCAGGAAGCTTGTGGATCGGCTGGCACGATCACCCTGGTTCGGCGATCTATGGGAACAATGGTGACGTCGCCATGTATCAGGTGCGCGTCCGAATTGAACGACAATCCAATGATACAGATTACATCATCAATGGAACGACCGTTTATAATGCAAGCAGTCAACATACCGGCGGCGCCCACTTTCTGATGGGAGATGGGGGAGTCCGGTTTGTGAATGAGAATATCAACTTACGAACCTATGCCGCAGTGGGAACCATCGATGGTGAAGAGACCATTGGCGAGTTCTGATTCCACCAGATTGTCGTCTGATGATGATGCCAACACGACTGTGGCCTTCTGATGAAGAGGGCCACAGTTTAAGTTCTCTGGACATGTCGGATGCTGACAGGCACCGTTCCCCTCACCCCCACAGGCTTGCCAATCATGCACTTTGACTTTTCCCCAAAAGTCCTGCGTCACTTTCTGCCTGCCTTATGTATCGCCACCTTCGTCCTGGTGGGATGCGGGGGAGGGGGGGCAAGTCCAAAACTTGGTAAAGTTCGCGGAATTGTCACGCTTGATCAGCAGCCACTGGCTAACGCCTTGGTTTCTTTCTACCCCGCCGATGGGCGTCCTTCAATGGGCATGACGGATGATCAGGGAGTTTACGAACTCACCTTTACCGAAGCACAAAAGGGAGCGATTGTCGGTAACCATATCGTCCGCATCACCACTGCCCAGACCAGCGGAGAAGGAATCGATCCCGCGAAAGCGAAAGAGATTCTTCCGGCCAGATACCATGAGGATTCAGAACTCACGGCGAATGTAAAGGCAGGAGACAACTCCTTGAATTTCGATCTGAAAATGTAGCTCTGCAAAACCTGATTGATCAACTTTATCGCTCCGTTCATAGGATGCCATTAGAGGCAGAGCATGTGGGCGTACCCGAGTGAAGTTCATGGTTCCTATTTCAATACCGCTTCAATTTCATCTTGAACATCCGAATCGGTTTCGACTTCACGGCGTTGTTGTAACAGTTTGATGGCGTCGTCGGTGGCGATTTGTCCGAGAGCCCAGGCGGCGGCTCCTCGTACTATGGGATCGGCCGAATTCAATGCGGTCCCCAGTGGAGTCACCGAATTCACTTCTCCCTGATTCCCCAACACAATCGCCGCATTGCGGGCCATGTTCGTGACGCCCGGTCGTGAGAGGGGCGTCTTTCTGTATGTCTCCTTGAACTCCTCTTCGTTCATTAACAGAAATTCGGTCGCCGTCCGTTGTGTGATACTGCTGGGCTGAAATTCCGGGACTTCCGGTGCGGTCGCTTCGTGGTTCCACGGACAAACCTGCTGGCAGACATCACAGCCTAATAGCCAGTCTTGCATCCCGGGGCGCAGTTCGACGGGAATCGGCTTTCCCCGCATTTCAATGGTGAGATAGGAAATACATCTTCTGGCATCCATCACATGCGGAGCAGTAAACGCCTGAGTCGGACAGGCTTCCAGACACCGTGTACAGGTTCCACAATGACTCGCATCATGACGCGGATCCGGAGGAAGCGTGCAATCGGTGAGAATCCCCCCAAGAAAGAAATAACTGCCGGCATACTTGTTGATCAGCATCGTATTCTTGCCGAACCAGCCCAGCCCCGCCCGACGCGCGACATCCTTCTCCATCAATGGAGCGGTATCGACCGTGACCCGGCTTCTGCTTCCCGGCCGAAACTCATGCAACAGGGTGGAAAGCTGCTTCAGTTTCTTTCGGAGAACGTCATGATAATCGGCGGTTCCCTGAGCATATGCGGCAATGCGACCGGTGCCTGCTGTTTCGGTTTTCGGGGCAGAGCGCCCCGGTCCGTAGTTCATCGCTGCCATGATGATGGTCTTCACACCGGGCATCACGCCGGAAGAATCTTCGTAGACTGATTCTCTCTCGGGAAGGTACTTCATCTCTCCATGGAAGCCCTGTTGTAACCAGTCGCGAAAGAGATCAAACGTATCAGGACGGGCCGCCACGGCAATCCCCACCAGCGAGAACCCGAGTTCGGTTCCCCGTTGTTTGAGTCGTTCGGCCAGTTCCTGATCTGTGACCATGAGGTCTTACTCAGCGCGCTTATGCGAGTTCAGTTGTTTCAGGTTGACTCATGATGGATACACTCATGATGGATACAAGGGGTCGGGATTCAGAGGTCAGGGATCAGTAATCATCTGGAAAAGCTGATCCGCAGCCTGCTCTCCGCTTTGAATGCAGTCCGGAACTCCGACTCCTTCAAAGTAGTTTCCGGCGAGTTTGAGTCCTGTCAAAGATTCTGCTTTCTTTCGAATTTCCTGCACGCGCTGCAAATGCCCGACATGAAATTGCGGCATCCCTTGAGGGTATCGGGCAACTCTCGTGAAGTCAGGAGTTCCGGTGACTCCGAGAATCGAGCGGAGTTCAGAAAGAACGGTTTCGATGATCTCGTCGTCCGTCCGCTTGTATTCTTCCGGCTGCATTGCTCCCCCGACAAACGTTCTTAAACAGACCCGTCCGGCAGGGGCTCGGTCATCGAACTTTCTGCTGAGAAATGAAACCGCGAGAATACGTCTGTTCTCCCGATGGGGAATCACCAGTCCAAACGAATCGAGTGGATGTTTCACATCCGACAGAGCATGTCCGGTCAGAACGATGGCGCTTGAAGCACATTCAATTTGAGAGATCGCAGTCGCACATTCCGAATCGACATTCTCCAGCAGTTTCGCAGTCACAGGAGCTGACAGTGCCACAATCACGCCGTCGTACAATTCCCGTCCGTCGTCCGTTTGTAACTCCCATCCGTGAGCATTTTTCCGAAGAGAACGAACTGGTGTCGACACTCGAATCGTGCACGTGCTGCGAATGCGTTCTTCAAGTGTGTCGAGAAGTTCCTGCATTCCGTTGGGGAAGGAAGCAAACAACCCGTAACGGGCTCCACTGGCCGAATCTTTGGAATCAGATGAAGTCGACGCGACTCTCATTCCGCGATAGAGACTCCCATGCTTCTGTTCCATGGTAAGAAACCGTTGCAGTGTTGTTTGTGCGCTCAGGTGCTCGGGATTCGAGGTATAAATCCCCCCGACAAGTGGCTGGACCAGTCGGTCGAGTGCCTCTTTTCCAACGCGGCGACGAACGAAACCGGCAACACTTTCATCCTCCTGCGAAGTGCGACGCGGGATAAAACGTTCGGCAAGAATTCGTAACTTTCCAGGCCAGCTCAACAATGGAGATCGCAAAACCGCTTTCAGATCACCCGGTGCAACGAGTTGAAAGCCATCGGGGGTCGGAACCGGTTTGCCGTTGGAAAGAATCAGAGAACTGCGAAAACGGGCGTTCGTCGGGATCAGGCGATCTTCCATCCCCAATCGGCGACATAGCTTCACAGCGGCCGGTTTATTGGTGATGAAGGAATCGGCCCCCCGTTCGACGAGATAGTCGCCGATGCGTTCCGTTCCAAACGCTCCACCCAGTCGGTCACTGGCCTCAAACAGAGAAATGCTGACAGGCCGCCCCGCAACGACAGAGAGTTCCTGCAGGCGATGCGCCGCCGCCTGTCCGGTAATGCCGCCTCCCAGCACGGCAAGACGCAATGTGGACTGGCCCGATGGAACCGAATCAGAACCAGACACGGAATCGACAGGACTGTGAGACATGATCAAATTGCTCTACCGACCGCGACATTCCTTGATTTTGGCGACATAAGCAGCAGAAAGGTCCTGAATTCGCTGCATGTCCCCGTTCGCCAATGCCTCTTTTTCGACAAGTGACGAGCCTAATCCAACTGCACAGGCTCCACTTTTGATGAAGGAGGAAATCGTCTCCAGATTCACCCCACCGGTTGGAAGCAATCGCACTTGCGGCAATGGACCATGCAATGTTTTCAGATAACCAGGTCCTCCTAATTCTGCCGGAAAGACCTTGACGATATCGGCCCCCGCCTGCCAGGCGGTGACGATTTCCGTGGGAGTGAACGCCCCGACCATGCAGAGCTTGCCGTAGCGCTGACACATTTGAATCACGTCGACATTCACGGTCGGAGTGACAATAAACTCGGCCCCTGCCAGTAGAACCGCACGAGCCGATTCCGGGTCAAGAACCGTTCCTGCTCCCAGAAGAACCTTGTCTCCCAGTTCTTTTCGAATTTCCTGAATGATCTGAAGTGCTCCGGGGACGGTCAGTGTCACTTCCAGAACATCAATTCCCCCCGCCAGAAGTGCTTTGGCTACCTGCACAAGCTGATCGCTGCTGGGAGAACGAATAATGGCCACCAGACCCAGATCCAGCACCCGTTTCAAATCTACGTCTTTACCCATGGCTATTGATCTATTTCGCTTGCAGAGCCGTATGTCGTTTTCAAAACGGGAAGGATCATGATGTTACATCATGATGTTACATCATGATGTTGCAGAGTAAATTTCCGCAAACTCCAGGATACGGAGATCGATCAATTCCAGAAATGACTCCCGATCGAATTCGGACAATTTCTGATAGTGCTTGCGGTTCATGACTTCACGATTCCGCACGGCTCCTTTGATGACCAGTTCCAGAATTCCGGAAGGTGTAAACGGCGAAATCAGCATTTCCAGACGACTGTATCTCGACTCAGGTGACTTCCCGGGAACGAGATGCAAATCGTCCCGACTCAGGCGGCCTCCCCAGCCATCTTCATTCATCACGCTCTGAAACTTGAACCCGGGCAGGTGATCTGCCAGCTTCTTCAGGCCGGTTTCGAGGTATTCCAGAACAGCGAGTCGATACTGGGTATGTAGCGTTTTGAGTTCTTCCAGTGTCAGTTCGCGTTCCAGTTCGGCACGTCCGCGATCATCGCGGGTTTTTGTCCCACGTTCGATGGCTCGGCGTAAACGGTCTTCGAATTCCATTGTCGCAGGTGCCTCTGAAGAAAAGCCTGAGAAAATCAGGGAGCATGAACCGATCCCTGATCGAATTCTAAGGGACCTGGCATACTTCCGGAAAGAGCCTGAAGGCACATCTTCAATAGAACCCCTGACAAAACTCACCCGGATCCGCTCGTTTTCATCGTTCGAGTCCGGATGATTCCCACTTGTAGGGTGTGTCGAGCCAACATGATGGCGCGGTGGGTCTTCAGTCGCAGGTTTCACTTCCAATGAATACAGACCGCCGCAAGCACAATTGGCTGTTGGCGACGACCCACCTTCACGTTGCGCGACTTTGACCCACCCTACTACTTGGGCTCGACTCAATATGTGGGTTGTGACATGACCAATCCCCCCTCAATTGCCCAGATTTTTGAAACACAGAGATACAGAGGAGCACAGAGAGTTCTTTACCAGCATTTCCTCTGTGTTTCTCCGTGTCTCTGTGTTTCAAAATTTTCTTCCTGTGAATTCGACTCACCGTTTCAGGGGAGGTCAGGTACTACTATGGATAAGTCGGGCGAGAGGTTTTGTTCGCGGCTCGATGAAAATCCTCGATGCCAGGAAACGTTTGTCGGGCCACAAGCAAAATTCCCATCGATTATGACTGAATCTCAAAACAGAGATAGAAGTTGGCGCAGTTTTTGCATTGCTCAAGCGATGTTTCATCAAAATCAGAGTTCATCAATGAGTCCCCCTCTTTTCGATCAATTCATGCCGAAACTTTCCGCGAAAATAACAGGGGCACGAATTGGCGATGACAAATCTGGCCTCCGTTGACTAGGATCAGAATGGCGCAATTATTACAGAATTATTGAATTGCACGATTTTCACTCCTGCAATCCACAGTAATCACGAGATAAGAACGCCATCATCCGACGGAAAAGAAGCAATCCGCCACGATGACAATCTGTCACACGGATACGCCAACTGAAATTGAAAGCGGTCCAGGAACTCATTCATGAAAAGTACCCGGATTTATATTGCACTGAGCATTGTCGGACTGTTCTTGACAGTGGGCATTGTTCTTCAGAAGAAGGTCCCCAAACCCGAATGGGATCAGTTTTTTGCTCAGGGAAAATTTCCTCCGTCGCTAATTCCAGCTCCTCCCAAACGCATCCACCGTGAGGAAAACTCCGAATTGGAAACCGATCCGGACGTCTCTGAAACGGTTTCACTGGAGCCGATCGGAAACGAAGTGCAGGACTGGACTGATCTTCTGAGTAAAACCGCTCAGATTCGCAGACTGGAATCGGTTCCCTGGGAACGGAATGAAATCGATCAGGCATTGCGGAATTTCCGAGGAGGATCAGGACGTCTGATTCCTCCCGACAGCGATATTTTTCCTTTTCCGGTGGAACTGGGAGAAATCACCGCCCCGATCGTGAGCTTTCGAAAATCTCCCGTCGTTATCGGGCTGGTAGTCGACCCGGCTTATAAGGGACTACTTCCGAAAGTCTCCGGCCCCACGATTGAAGGTTACCTGGACCAACATGCGCTTGCGCTCCAGGCGACCGTCTACCGCAACCAGGAGGGGGCCTCCACTTTTGCCGGTCCCGTGGAGGGGGCATTCTTTGCGAAGAAAACACCGGGAGTCACCGTTGTCGAACAATCTTTGATCAAAGACGCCGTTCGTAATGTCAATTTACTCGGAGCTCTCGAAGATCCGAAGGATCATTCCTTAAGAACACTTGTCCTTTCATTTTCCTATCAGAGAGATCTGCTGGAAGGAGTCGGTGCCGGCTCAACCCTGACTACTGACTATGAATTACTCTTCCTGCACCTTGTCAAAGATGAGGCGAGAATTCTGCGAGAACCCGAAATCGCTGCTTTTGCGACGACCGAGGGCCGCAAGAATTTCATTCAACTCAAACCTTCCACCAAAACCCCGAACATTGTCGCCTCCATTCGATTTGAGCGGTTTGAACGACTGGGAATCTACCCGGCTGATCCGGTTGTGACCGGGGTCAAATGTCAATCCGCCTCGTCGACTCTGACCGACAATATTCGTGGACGGCTTCAGGGAGATGCCGGGCTGGCTCCGATCGGACTGCCAACCCTTCTGGACGAAATCCACCAAGCCGCAGCTTTTGCCGGAACGACAAGGCGATGAGACATCAATTTTGCAGATTTCATTGCCGACTGAGGTTCGGTTTCAATTCTCACAGAAGTCTTCCCCGGGACGCAATGATCGAAATGAGATCCGGAGAGACGCCATTATCCAGATTTTCGAAAAACGCCGTGAATGGTTTATTACCAATCACTTAAGACGACAGGCTGTCCTGTTTCAATGTTCGCAGACGGCTTTAAGATTCGGTCCATTCCGAAAGAACATAGAAATTGATAGTGGCTCCAAAACCGTAAGATCCCCCCGACATGAAAGAAGACGTAATGCCGTGAAGGCTATTGCACACCAGTTCAGCCCCTCGTATCCTGATTTGATGAATTCGGTTGAAGGCAAGATTGAAAATTCGAACGGTTGCAGTCAACAAGTTGTTGAACTGGTCGGATAACACAGATTTTAAGCCATGGAAGCGGCATCAGGAAGTCTTTGAATGCTCCCCACGAGCAGTTCCTGATCGCTTCTCCCAGTATTACAGGTGTTCAGGCGGCGACACTCTTGAATCCCTCCCGCACAAGAACCATGAAAAAAATGGTCAGAGGCCATAGATAATGTCTGAAACTCCTGCTCAATCAACTTCATTGGCTTCGATGAAATCGGCACTGAATTCCGTGCCGGGGGCCACCGTTGACGTGATCGCAGTGATCCGCAAAAACGTTCCGCTGATCTTCTTTTGCGGAGTGCTCGGGATTCTGGCCGGTGTCACCTACTGGGCAAATGCACAAGATTGGTACGAATCCAAAGCCAAGATGCTGGTGACACTCAAGGACATGAGGTCCGGTTCCGGGGAACGACGTGACGCAGCATCGTGGGGATCCGATCGAATTCAGGACGAAGTCCTCGCGAACCATATGGAGATTTTCAGCAGTCGCCGAATTGTCGGTAACGCACTGAAGCGGGCGAACTGGGAAAACCTGCCGGGTGTGGTGGCTCAGGTCACCGAAGATCAGGATGCCATTGCATACGTCATCGATTCATTGACGTTATCCAAGGGGGGAAAAGGAACAGCCCGGACCGCTCGAAGTCTGAATATTGCATTCCGACACACCGATCCTGATGAGTCGATGATCGTTTTGAACTCGCTTGTCGAAGAGTACGAGCACTTTTTGAACGATCAGGTCAACCGGATCATGTCCGAGGCAAATCGTTTGATCCTTCAGGTTCAGGATAATGTCGAAAAGGATCTGAAACAGCTTGAAGAAAGCTATGTTGATGCCCGGAGGAATGCTCCCATTCTTTATTCCGGCGAAGGAAACGGCAACGTTTACCTGGAACAATTCCGCCGTCTTCAGGATGAACTGATGACCGTGGAAATCGAACGGTCGACGGTGGCCACTCGATTGCAGAACGTGGTGGATAGCATCAACCAGATTAAAGCTGTTAATGGCGATCCACTGGAAATGCTGGCATTGATCGACACCGACAGTCTGACCCGGTTAGGAACATTCGCAGGGTTCTCCAGCGCTCAAACATCGGAGTTTCAGCAGGCCCAGGCCGCGCGTCTGCAGGAAGCTCAAACCAAATATGGAAAGTTAACCAACCTTCAGGCCGATCTGGCGAAACATGAAGCCAATTTCGGACCAGGTCATCCCGTTGTTGAAAATTTGCGACGCGAAATCCAACTCGTCGAACGGGTTCTTCGGGACAGCGAACGTGCCACACAATACAATCCGATTTTCGATAAACTGACCCCCGAACTCCTGCTGAGAGCCTATACCGGGTTCTTGCAGCACGATCTGGCGGCATTAAATGAGCGAAAGCGACAGCTGGATTTACTTGCAAGCGAAGCAGAAACATCATCGAAATCGCTGATCGAGTTTGAAATGCGAGATCGCATGCTGCTCGGGGAAATCAACCGTAAACAAGCCTTGTTTGAAAGCATCGTCAACCAGTTGCGTGATCTTGATACCGCGGCTGGCTTGAGTGGTTATATCCATGAGGTTCTCGAAGAACCTCAGCTTGGGGAATCGGTTTGGCCGAAACTCAGCCTTTGCCTGGCTGGAGGGCTATTGCTGGGGCTGCTCGCAGGGGCATCAATCGCCCTGTTGAGTGATCAATTGGACAACCGCTTTCGCTCTCCGACCGAAATCGACTCCACACTGGGAATCCCGGTCATCGCGCAGGTTGGAAAGATCAATCGATCACGAGACAAACGGAAATCCGGCCGGGTTCTGGTCGACGCTCAGGCTCCGGAGGCCGAGGCATTCCGACTCATGCGAACCTATCTGTTGCGGGAAGTCAAAACCGGAAACGTCCGGACTGCAATGGTCACCAGCAGTCAGGCGAAAGACGGAAAGTCGACGATTCTCACCAATCTGGGAGCATCGTTCTCTGAACTCGGTTTGAAAGTGCTGGTCATTGACGGCGACATGCGGGCTCCGACCGTTCACCGGTTTCTGAACATGTCCATCGATCGCGGGTTATCCGAAGTCCTTCAAGGCAAGGCTGAGTCGGAAGACGTCATCCGCGAAACCGGAGTGGAAGGCTTCTATCTCATGACTGCCGGAGGAGCCGTTCGCAATCCTGCGGAACTTCTCCAATCAGATGTCTTCGACAAACTGCTGGAAAAGTGCAAGCAAAGCTTTGACATGATTCTGGTCGACAGTGGACCAGTGCTTCTGGTCTCAGACCCGGCCATCGTTTCTCAGAAGTGTGATATTTCCATGCTGGTGATTCGGCCGTCGGTCGATCCGAAGCAGAAGGTGATGGAAGCCGTTCGCCGTTTGCGTGCCTCAAAATCCAACCTGCGTGGTTGCATCCTGAACACTTACGGGTCGAGCAACGAGTTCACACGTGAAGCTGGTTACGGCAACAGTTCCTACTATGGATATGGTTACGGAAACCGGGGCTATGGACGTCGGGTGGATGGAGAAGAGGGCAAAGTCAAATCATCATCTCGTGTCCATCGGGAAAACGGGCGGGAAAACGGGAAATCGTCCAACGGAGCACAGCGTCACGATGCGTGATCTGTAATTACCGTGACCTGTAAGTGCTCTGTGAAACAGGTCATCAGGGAGGATCGCCATGATCCGCATCGTCCCACACTGTCTATTTGTCTGTTTGACTTTCATCTCCGTTGCTCAGGCCCAGTTTTTTCCGGGTCCGGGGAACAACAACAATTTCCCAGGCTCCTCCGGTATTCTCATCAATGCCGAAGGAGTCATTGAATTAAGACAAGTTTCTCCCGCGACCGGAGCCGCATGGAAAAAGCAGGCGGAGCGGTTTGCTGGCGAGAACCTTCCTCCTGAAATTGTCGTGACCACGCCACAACGGGTGCTGTCTCTGAAGAATCTGGCGACTGCCATTCAGGACCGTGTGGAAAAGCAGCAGCCTCTCCCGCTGGAAATCACCTTTCTGGCCGGTCTTCACCGCATCGACACCATTGCCTTTGATGTCGATGCCAAAGATATCTACCTGATCGGTCCGGCAGATGCATTTGCCCCCGACGCGACCGGACGGATGATTGCCCGCAGTGCCGGACGTCCCGTATTAAGACTCGATGATCTCGTCACCGTGTTACGTGCCGGCGATGAACAAAGTCGATCCGGAATCGGCTGTTCCATCGATCCGACAAGCGACAATATGTCACGATTGCAGGAGTTTCTGAGACTGAATTCGACGCCGGCCACTGCCGCTCAAGTGCAGTTGCGGTTTCGTCAGATGGCCAACGTTCTTGGACCGCAGGAAATTTCAATCTGGGGAGTCCCGGCGAATTCTCATTTCGCCGCTGCACTGGTTGAAGCCGATTTGCGAATGAAACGCATTGCCATGGGAATGGAATCCGCAGGAGTCCCCGGGATCAAGAGTCATTTATCAATGCTGAAACCACAGGGGAACAGCCTGCAACGCTGGTGGTTTGTCCCGATGTATGATCCATTGGAAACCAACCCGGAACGAACGGTGTTTCATTTGAAAGGCCAACGGGCCAAATTGCTGGCTCAGGAAGAGTTCACCGACGCCCGTGGAAATCGCAGCGACTCTGCACTCACCCGGCAAAGCACCGAGAAATTCGCTCAACTCTTTACGGAGAATTTTCAGGCACTGGCAAACCGTTCTCCGTCATTCGGAGAACTTCAGAACCTGTATGACATCGCCGTCTCTGTGGCACTCATTAAACAGGAAGCACCACGACACCAGTTAAGTGACGTGTTAACAGTGTACCTCAATGAAGAACGCCTGACTCCGGCCACGTACGCAATTCCACGAACGGTTCCGTCATCCTCGACGTTCCGTTCAACCGGGACCGGAGTGATGCTGGGACTGGTGGGGGGAGTGACCATCGATACCGGTTCTGTTCTCCGGTCATCGCCCTCCACCCCGACGACTTCTGGTGAAGCACCGGCGAGTGAAACACTCACGATCCAGAACATCCGGGATCAAGTTCGTCCCGAACAGTTCTTCAGTGCCCCCGGCGTTCAGTAACCCCAGCAAGTACGACGCAGTCGTTACACTTTCAGCTTTGGTTCCGCCCAAGCTCGGGGTGGCCCAGATTGCTCGCAATCTGGGTGGCGGAGCCAGAAGAGGCCATTGATCACGCTTCGCTTCATCCTGACTCAAAGGAAGATCAATGGGCATGATCGTTCTGAATTCAGGCGGATCATGATGGAGAGCATCTGGACCGTAACCTCTCACGGCTGCGCCTCCCCGATTGCAAGCAATCGTGGCCACCCATCATCTTGCGTCATTTGGCAAATGTGCTGCATACCTTCAACCTCGGCTCTGCCCAGACGGCCAATGCTTCCCGGTTGATCTTCACGTTGTGCCGAGTATCGACCGGAAGTGAGGGGTGAAGCAGGATGTCCCGAATGTTGGCTGTCATCGGGTTCTGTTGCCCCAGTTCGAGCAGTTCCGCTTTGAGTTTCTCCTGCCCCAACGAGGAGTCAGGGAACTGCCCCGCTTCCGGCTCTGCGACAATGGCTGGACGCTGGTTCCCTTTGGTGCCAATCCCTACCAGAGCCGACCGGTAGATCGCCGGATGCTGGTTGAAGATCGCTTCACAACAGACCGAATACAACGTCTCCGTCGGCGTCACGACAACGTGGGCTTTGCGACCGCAAAACCAGAGTCGCCCCTCTGCGTCAAAGTATCCGACATCTCCCAGCCGATGCCAGAACCGGTTTTCGTCCGGAATTTTTGCCAGTGCCGTCGCTTCCGGGCGAAGGTAATATTCCCGGGTGACCGACGGCCCGCTGACAATAATTTCCCCAATCTCTCCGGCAGGAAGTTCAGCGACTTCGTCCAGTGATGCAATGGGATGATCCGACATCGGAATGATTTTGACCGACATCTGGTTAAAGACCGTTCCGACACAGGTGCCCGCTCCCCGTTGAGTCATGGGAGCAGTGGTGTTGAGAATTTCACTCGCTCCGATCGAACTGACCGGCAGACTTTCCGTGGCTCCATACGGTGTGAACAGATCGGCTTCCGGTCGGGTGAGAATCTGGTTCATCCGTTTCAGAACATGACCCGGCACTGGTCCCCCTGCGGAAAGTGCCCGTTTCAGTGTCGGCAAAGTGATGTGATGCTCTTCGCAGTGTCGACCGACCCGATTCCAGAACGCCGGGGAACCGAAGGCCTGTGTCACCTGATGTTCATCAATGGCAGAGAGGATTTTATGAGGATCGACTTGCGCCGGACGAGTGGGATCCATATCCGGGATCACCGTCGTTACTCCCATGGCCGCATTGAACAACCCGAATAACGGAAACCCCGGCAGGTCCACTTCCCCCGGTTCGATGCTGTAACGCTCCTGAATCAACTCGACCTGAGCGTCAAACATTCCATGCTCATAGTGCACCCCTTTCGGTGGTCCGGTGCTGCCACTGGTGAAGATAATGGCCGCCGAGTCGGTTGCTTTGGTGTTCTCTGGTCGGAACCCGTTAAAATCGCTCTGCAATAACTTTTCGTATGTTGTCGTGACACCCGGCAACCAGGACCCGACAGACACATTGAGCGGCGCCTTTCTGACGATCGGTCCAGAGAACCAGCGAATAAAATGAACCAGCGGAACCGCGACGAAACCATCTGGACGCACTTCATTCAGACATTTAAAAATATTCGTACGTCCCATTCCCGGGTCGATGAGAATCACGGTAACACCTGCCTTGAACAAGGCGAATGTCAGTGAAATCATCCTGATTCCGAACGGAACAAACAGTACCAGTTTCGTTCCCGGCCCTGCTCCAATCGCACGCAGCCCGGCGGCAAGCTGATCTGACTGCCGGTCAAGCTCTGCGAACGTAATGCGGTTCCATCCCGACGCTCCCGATCGTTTCCGCTTGACCGGTTCCCAGATCGCAATCTGATCAGGAGCTTGTTGTGCCCGTTCGGTCAGACGACGGGAAATGTTTCGGTAGTCTATTGAGAGTTCTGTCATGAAGTCGTTCTCTCGTTCCCAGGCTCCAGCCTGGGAACGCACTCACCCAGAAGCTCTGCTTCGTGATTCATATCAAAGACAACACCCCTTGCAACTCCCGTCCCTTGTATCGGAGTAGAAAAACAGGAACGTGTCGTTGTGTTGCCAAGCAGAGCTTGGCGTTGAGTGTGTTCCCAAGCTGGAGCTTGGGAACAAGGAATGATCAAGCCAATTACGGAGGGACAGAACTACCGGATTCCTCCACGATGCAACGTCTGCACAACAAGCTCCACCGGAATTCCTTTGACCAGTTCCACTTCTCCCAGTCGCACAGGCAGCACAAACCGGAGTTGTCCCCCGAGTGTCTTCTTGTCGAGTTGCATCCGGTGCAGGATTTCTTCCTCTTTGAATTTCTCAGGAGATGGAACATTGACCGGAAGTTGCAACGCTTCGAGTAAGTCGTGCTGACGCTGCGTCAGGGTTTCATCCGTTCGCCCGCAGATTTCGGAGAGTCGACTGGCATAGATCATGCCGATGGAAACCGCTTCTCCATGCAGAAGTTCCCCGTATCCGGTCAACGCTTCAAAAGCATGTGCGAACGTGTGACCGTAATTCAGAATCGCGCGAAGCCCGGTCCGTTCGTACTCGTCCTCCTCGACAACCTGAGCTTTGAGTTCACAACTGCGACTGATGGCATACGCCACCGTTTGCGGATCACGCCGATTCAGTTCCTCGACATTCCGTTCCAGATACTCAAAGAACGGAGCATCCAGAATGACCCCATACTTCACCACTTCCGCCAGTCCGGCGCGATACTCTCTGTCGGGGAGGGTACGTAAAACCTGAGTGTCGATCAGGACACCCAGGGGCTGATGAAATGCTCCAATCAGATTTTTCGCCAATGGGTGATTGATCCCAGTTTTCCCTCCGACTGAACTGTCGACATCGGCCAGTAATGTGGTCGGCACCTGTACGAACGGCAATCCGCGATTAAAGCTGGCGGCAGTGAATCCGGCCGCGTCTCCGACAACCCCTCCCCCCACGGCAACGACAACGGTTTGCCGGTCAGCCTGAAATTCGACGAGCCGGTCCCAGGCGTTTGAGATGGTTTCGATCCGTTTGGACTGCTCGCCCGGGGGCATTTCGAACCGTGCGGTGGTCCACCCTGCCTGTTGCAGACTCTGTTCCACCTGATCGGCATGAGTGGCAACATTCGAATCCGTGATGAGGAACGCCTTGCCAGCCCCAGCGGAAGAGAAGCGTTTCTTCACCCAGTCCGTCAGCGTGGATCCAAGTGAGGGGATCAACCCGTTACCGACCACGATATCATAGCTCCGCTCTCCCAGAGAAACGTGGACGATTCGGGAATGGTCAGACTCGGAAACAACAGGCACGATCGGGTCCTCAGATTCAAAAACAAGATGCGGTCGAACGTACAGCATACCAAAAAAGAAGACGACCGCGACGCGCGAGGGAAATCGCACATCACGGTCGTCTATTCTCTATTCAGTTCTTCTGTCGGTTGTTCCAAGATTGATCTGAATTCGGAGAGAAGTGGATAGTGGGTGGTGGATAGTGGGTAGGAAAAGACCTGGATTTCCAGTCTTTTCTGATCCCTGAATCCTGACCCCTTGCCTCCATGTGAACAAACCGGGAAGTGCTGTCAGTATCTCAGTCTATCAGCGGCAACACGTCAGCGGCAGCATTTCAGGGACTGGTTGTTGTCGGAACAATTGTTGACGGGACCTCAGTTGGACGGGGGCTGTACTCATAAGGAATCCCGTAACCGCCCTGCACAGGCTGTTGATAGACTCCATGGGAATACCCCGGGCGGTATCCCCCTTGATAACCGTGATAATGGTAGTAGTCTGACAGAACCCCTTTGGAATAGTAGGGGGTCCGATACCAGTATCCGTGTCCGTAATAGGCAATCGTTGAAGCGCCGGGGCTTTGAGCGTGATTGGCGTAGTAGCCATGCCCATAGCCATGGCTCTTGAAGAAGCCACCGGCAACGGCATCCGTGCCGGACATCAGATGCATTCCCAAACCCAGAACGGCGACGAGAAGAATGCGGCTCATTGTGTCGGTCACTCCCGTTTCAGTCGAAATCACTTCATGCAGAATGTTGGTCTGTCTCAAAAAGGGATCGTCATTCCAGTCGAGCGGGTGGCGTGAATTCTGGTCGAGAGACTCAGGAACAGACCTTGAAATACGGCAGAATTGACATTGTTCGGGCTGGAGTCGAAAAAATGATCAGGTAAGATCAAACGATCACATCAATCTTATCGTTTTGCGAGAACAGCAGGCGCATCAGGAAGAATTCCATTTTCACTGAAACTGGAATGATCCTTTTCGCGAATCCTCTCGTTCTCGACCATGACTCCAGTTTTCATTTGCAAGTGTCACGAATTACCTGAATTCCACCTCAGAAACGTTAGTTCTATTGGAACGGATGACCATGTTTCGTATTACCGCCGTCGTTTTGTCGCTGCTGCTTGTCAGTCTGACCGGGAACGTCAGCTTTGCTCAGGAAACCCCACTTGCTCAGTTCACCGAAGATGTTGACATCATCGTCCGCCTCCGTGAACCGGATCAGACGTTTGAAAAACTGGTGAAGGTGGTCAACAAAATCCAACCCGGGATCGGAGATGCCGTTCAGGCCCAGAAAGCGGCCGTACTCGGACAACTGATTTCCAATCCCACTTTGACTGGTGTCGACGAAACCCGAGACTGGTATGTCGGCGTTTATACGAATGAAGAAGCCCCCCCGACAATCGTCTTCGCTATTCCCGCCACCAGCACCGGTGACTTTGTCGCGGCTCTCGGCGACGGCTTCAAAACACAGATTCACAAAACCTGGGTCATTTACACGGATGCCGAAGAGATCCCCAGCGTCGAAGATTCCGAGCCAGCGACCGAATTGCTCAGCGATGCTGCTCAGTCACGATTGAAGAACGGGGACCTGACCGTCTTTGTCAATGCCGGTCATCTCAGCGAAGTCTATTCCGACCAGATCGAACTGGCACAGGAAAATATCCTGGAAGCACTCAACAACCTGCGTCATGTCATGCCACCGCAAGGGGATCTTGATGGCGAAGCTGTCGCTCAGATGTATACACAATTTGCCGAAGTTTTCTTTCAGATGGTCAGCGATGCGGATGCTGTGTCGCTTTCTCTGTCGGTCTCCGAAACGGAAATCGCTCTGGATAAGTTTGTTGAGTTCGACAGCGAATCAGACACTGCAGAATTTCTGGCCTCTTCCAAACCATCCCGATTCGAAAAGCTCGCACAACTTCCCGCTAACTGGCCGATGTACAGTGGAGCAAGCGGCAACATGCAGCAGTTCATGGAATGGAATCTCCTCGCGTCGACCAGTTTGCTGAAACTGGAAGGGGAGAAAAAAGAACTGGCGGACAAGATGAAAGAGGAACTGCAGGATTTCGAGTTCGGAGCAACAGTAATGGCTTACGACATTGCCGACACAACGTCTGCGGCCATGCGAGGTGTCGGTCTGTTTGAAGTGACTCCGACCCATGAATTTCAGAAACTGACACGACAGGGACTTGAGGCGTTCGGAACTATCTCGACCGGAAGTCTGGATCAGACGATAACCCTCCAGATAGATGCCGAATCATATGGTTCTCACAAGGCCGACATCGTGATCATGAAACAGACTCACAAGGATGACCCCACCGGCGTTGCCCAGAAAATGGTTGACATTCTGCTCGGTGAAGAAGGAATGGAGTGCAGGTACAGCGTCGTTGATGATCTGTACCTCAGTACCGTCGGCCCGGGTCGGAAGCTGATGGAAGATCTCATCAAATCGATTGAAACCAAGAAGTCGAACCGAATCGAAAAGGCTCGTGGTTCACTGATGCCGGAAGCCAACTTTCTGATGTTGCTCGATCTCCCTGGCATTGCCGCACGCGGCGTGAAAGTCGCTTCCAAGGTGGAAGATGTTCCGCTGATGATCGATTCGTCGGCAATCGACAACCTTGGGTTGAAGACCTCTTACATCGGAATTGCAGTCGGCTCCGAAGAGAACACACTCAAATCCCAACTGCGAATTCCTCTCGATCAGATCACCGATATGACCAAACTTGGAGTCCTGATCGGCGCCAGCCTGAAACCGGGGTTGTAGGTCGAACTATTGAACTGACCACAGTGGTAGGCTGGTGTTGAGCGAATGCGAAACCCGGCACGAGTGAAGCGTCATTCCAGATGAGAACTGAATTCTGGATTGGCGATTAATGTGCTGGGTCTTTATGGACCCAGCATACGCATTCTGCCCTGAAAGGGCTTTATAACACAGCCCAGGGTCGCTCACGAAGTGAGCGCACCTTGGGTTGATGGAGACCTTCTTTCGGGGCTACCCTGAAGGGGTTGCACAATCAAACTCCCTTGTACAACCCCTTCAGAGTTGGTTTGTCAACGCGGTGCTCTTCCTCCACCCAGGGTGTGCTCACTTCGTGAGCGACCCTGGGCTGTGTTGTCAAAACCCCTTCGGAGTAAAACGGCTGGGGTATCCATGAGAACTGTCAAAAAATGTGGATAAAACAAGCCACACTGGCCGGGCCACCTGGGTGAGAGAGACCTGCTCTACTGAAACGACCATAGGATGAGTTTCTGTAACTCTCCGACGGCCACCAGATTTTTCACACGGCGACGCGCTCCCCAAGTTCCCAGAGCCGGGGAGTAGCCGTGCTGGTGATCCACTCGATTGAGCGCTTCCCGCAGGTCTTCGTGCTTCCATTCCGTACGGGAGTCGGATGCCGCAATCCATTTTGCCAGAGCCAGTATGATCGGGAATGTCAAAAAGAGGGACTGCAATCCCTCGACAACGGGGAGGCCATAACAGGCGACTCCGCAGAAATGCAGCCCCTGGATCTTGACCCGGTAATAACGCCGTAACATCTCAACAGAAGAGGCAGGCAGCGATCCAAAAGACTGGTTCAGAGAGTCTGCCGGAACCGCTTTAAAGGTCTCATCAAACTCCGGCAGCAGCCCGCCACTCTGAGTCAGTTGCAGTGCCTTCTGCAGTTGTCTGGTGCGGCCTTTAAAGGAGGTGTCAATGTTTCCTTCCGTATCCTTTCGGGCATATTGACCTGCAAGCAACCGGAATTGAACCAGTGCAATCGAACTGGGAGCCGGGGGATTTTCAGGCAATTCCGGAAGCTCTATTTGGGAACCTTCCTGCAGGACAACCAGTAATTCCGCCAGTCGTTCCCCACTGATTTTTGTGAACTTCGACTGTTCAATCAGATCCATCCAGAACAGCGTTCTCAATAACTGCAGAGGAAGCGGAACAGACTCATCGGCCAGCGAGTGGTCGATTGCTTTGATCACCAGAAGCGTATCGTCCCAGTTGAGTTGCGTGCCGGAGGCCAATTTCGGCGGCGCTGGAGACTGGTAATTTTTCGGAACGACCAGTCCGGCGAGAGTTCGCAAATCCTTCTGTTGCAGAGGAACAGGCTTTCCCAGATTGTCCGCAACAGAAGGACAACTGAATCGCAGGCTGACGGTCAGTTTGTTTCCGGCCGGATGGAAGGCATAGGGGTAAATTCGACAGGCGAGTGGCTTAGCCGCTTCCCCAAACTTCCCGTGAATCCGGCAGAGTCCATTGTCGTCGAGAAAAACACAGGCACCATCCGGCTGGTGAGCGAGCCGTGTCTTCGGTTTCGACAGCCAGGAACGTTCCTCGAGAAAAAGGGGCTGTTCCGCGGGGATCCCAGACTCCGGGGACCATTTTTGCGATTCAATTCTGGCCCGTTCTTCCGGGGTGATATAGACCGCATGCTGACGACAGCATCCGCCGCAGTTGTGGCAACTCCAGTTCTGGAGGATCGGAAATTGAATCGGCGGAGTGGGCATCCTAGAATCATGGCCTTCCCCATTGATTTCGTCTATTGTTCCCGATCAATGTTTTTTGAGGCGATGTTTTTTTGCGAACCTGATTTCCTGAAGGAATGTCCCCTTGGAAATCGGTGGGGAACGTTAAAATAGAAGAGAGCTCGCTCTTGTTCCCAGGCTGGAGCCTGGGAGCAAGAATCAAGAGTGAAACAGAAAGAAACAGGGAGTTCAGTTTGGGTGAACCACAGCGCGAGTCATTGAAAGTCAGTTCCCGCAAATGCATTCTGGTCGCGGTTCGCGATCAGGAAACGGCAAAGCAGAAGGAAGAAATTTTCGATGAAATCAAGGGATTGGTCAAAACCGCCGGTTCAGAAATTCTCGGAACTATCATGCAGGTCCGCGACAAGCCGGACCCGGCCTCCTATCTGGGAAAAGGAAAACTGATCGAACTCAAGGAATTGATCGGCGCCACCGGGGCCGATCTGATTGTGTTCGACAACCATCTTTCCCCCTCTCAAGGGAAGCACATTGAAGAAGTGACGAAATGTCAGGTGGTCGACCGCAGTGAAGTCATTCTCGACATCTTCGCTACTCATGCCAGTTCGTACGAAGCACAGTTGCAGGTGGAACTGGCTCAGTTGCTGTATCTTCGTCCCCGACTGACACGCATGTGGACCCACCTGGAACGAATCGAAGGGGGGATCGGCAGTGGTCGTGGACCAGGGGAAAAGCAGCTCGAAACCGACCGCCGGCTCGTCGACAAACGTATTGATGAGTTGAAACGAAAACTCAAAACGGTTGAACAGCGCCGCGAGCAACAGGCTTCCAGCCGAACATCCCACGTTTCCGTTTCTCTTGTCGGATACACCAACGCCGGGAAAAGTACATTGATGAATGCCCTCACCGGGGCCGATGTTTATGTCGCTGACAAGCTGTTCGCTACGCTCGATACGCGCACGCGAAAATGGAAACTTCCTCGCTGGGGAGATGTTCTGCTCAGTGATACGGTGGGATTCATCCGTGATCTTCCGCACCATCTGGTGGCATCGTTCAAGTCGACACTGGCGGAAGCCCGACATGCGGACGTCTTGTTACATGTTGTCGACGCCAGCCATCCGCAGGCCCAACAGCATATTGAAACGGTTAATCACGTTCTGTCAGAGCTGGGGGTCAACGCCAGCGATCCGATTCTGGTGTTGAACAAGGTGGATGCCGCCGAAGATCGGGCTGTCGTTGACGTTATGCGTTCCAAGTTCCCCGGCTCAGTTACTGTGAGCGCGAAGGAAAAAATCGGACTGGAACGGCTCGCCCAGATTGTTTCGGACCGCCTCAGCAGTGGCTTCCTCGAAGTGCTGGCGACGACCAGCGTCGGAAACGGCAAGGTCGAATCGTTTCTTCGTGAACATGCCGAAATCGTGAAGTCGGACTATCAGGAGAACGTTGTCATCTTTGAAACTCGTATCGCGAAACGGTTCATCCACCTGCTTGAGAAAGCGGGTGCCCAGGTGACAACACTTGACCACCGGCCGTTGATACTGGAAGAAATGGACAACGACTTGTTGATCGAATCTTCAACCATATGACGGCGTAGACAGTGAAATTCAGAGGAACCACGGAAAAGACGGAATTCACGGAATCGGGTGTCCGGCCAATCGGGCTTGTTTTTACCCATATTTTTCCGTTAATCCTCATCACAAGGATGAAGAGCGGACTTCGCAAATACCTGCCCTGAAAGGGCTTCACAACACAGCCCAGGGTCGATCACGAAGTGAGCGCACCCTGGGGTAATGGAGACCCCATTTCAGGTCTACCCCGAAGGGGTTGCACAATCGGACTCCCTTGTGCAACCCCTTCGGGGTTGGTTTGTCAACACGGGCTATTCCACCCAGGGTGCGCTCACTTCGTGATCGACCCTGGGCTATGCTGTTAAACCCCTTCGGGGTAAAACGGTCGGGGCACCCATAAGGACTGGAAAACTGCCTGTCAAAAAATGTGGGTAAAGACAAGCCAATGTGGCCGGGCTACCCCCCGATTCCGTGAATTCCGTCTTTTCCGTGGTTCCTCTGAATCCCCTTCTTCTATTGTTTCGACACGGCCGCTGTTGTCTTGAGCTTCACCGGTTTTCCTCCCTGTTCGTGGCTTTCGTCCGCCGCTTCCATGAAGGCCAGAATCTCCAGTGTTGTTTCCGGAGCAACTGGTGGTGTCCCGGTTTTGAAGAACTTTACGATCTCCACCAGAAGCAGGTCGTAGTTCACTTTCACCGGTCCGCCAGCAATCTTTTCGCTGCCGAAGACGGTCGCTCCAAACCCCGATTTTCCTTGTCGGGTTCCCCGAAAGGTCCCAACACGGCCATCGTTCCAGACCCCAACAACAACATCCTGCCCGGGAGTGCGGATACTGGTGACGGTTTCGCATCCCGGACCCATCACGGCAAACAACGTTTCCACACCATGAATGCCGTACCAGAACAGCGTCGGGTGATGTTCTCCAACCGAACAGGGGCTGTACGCTTCACAACCGAAGATGGTTTTCTGATTAGTCCAGTCAATCAACTCGGTGCAATATCGTAGTGAAGACGAAGAGAAACAGGGGACCTTGTGCTCTTTGGCGAGATCAAAAATTTTCTGGCCATCACTCAACGATGCAGACAATGGCTTGTCAATGAAGAGCGGCTTGCCGGCAGCGATCACGGTCTTCGCCTGATCAAGATGAACCCGACCGTCGAGACTGTTGATGATGACGACATCAACCAGTTTCACCAGTTCTTCAATACTGTCGACGATCTGCACTCCCTGCTCCGAGACAAGTTTGGTGAATCCTTCCACGCGATTAATACTCACCGGCATATCAGGGCTTCCCCCCGGAAACGCCGCAACCACCCGCGCTCCTTCCAGCCCCGGTTTTGCTGGTTGAGCATTCAGTGACTTTGCAAACGCCGGAGCATGTGAAGTATCGAGTCCAACCAGACCGACACGGATAGGCTTGTCATCCGCCATGACCGCTCCTTCATCGTGAGAGAAAATTGCCACAACACCAACCAGTACGGCCACAGACCACTTGTTCAGCACGGCTTGCTCCTGTTACGAGAGAGGATCTTCATGAATTCTGTCCCAGCTTACGATACCACGAGACATCTTTCCAGCCTGTATGAATTATCGTGCATATCCGGTGCGCGACGAGTCTGCGAGCCGCACGGAAACACAGGGCTTTCGCTTTGTGGAAGAGAGCCCTGAAAGAGTGAGGCTTCGACGAGCCGCCAAGCATCATAAACGCAGGTGTTCCTGCGAACTGACGGCAATCTGTTGTACGTCGTTCAACTGGAAATTGCACGACGTACAACGTTCCGGGTCATTTTTCAAATCAGGGCAGGAGCGGCGGCTCTCGGAGAGCGGAATTCTTCTAAGGGAACAAGAATTCGATCCCCTGTCTGACGATCGAGTAGTCCCAGCATATTTGCGGCTGGCTCATCTGCGCGTTCCAGTTCCTGGCGCCCGGTGAGGCGCTGCAGGTAAATTTCTGGAGAAACAATCTTGCAATCCGGAGCCGTTGCGAATCGCTGTCGCAATTCTGAAAGGGTGGCCATCCTGAGAGATCCATTTTGGCCTGCGGAAAGACCTCGTCCAACAAGGCCGATCCAGGGGATATATCTGGGAATCGTAATCCGTTGACTCCACAGCTGTCGACATTCTTCAGAGCCGCGACAAAACTTCTCAATTGGTGAGATCATTCCTGCCGCGAGCGGATACAGGCAGTCTTGTCAGGGGTTCTTACGAAGTCATATTCCTTGAAAATACAGACCTCATCCTGTCTGCTTTCAATATGAAGAGATGATAAAGTGATTCCCTCCTGTTTCCAAGCTTTGTTTGCCGGGATTTTCATGATAGATCGTCGCTCAACGCTTCAATTTTATAAACTTGCGGCGTTTCAATCGCTTTCAGTTCCGCATCAAAATACCATTTCGTCGAGAGTTGCGTTGTACGGCCAATTGTGAATTTTGGCGCAAGTCTTTCAGGCTTTCTTTTTTGGATGAAGGACGGTTATGTCGAATCCATCAGGTGTGCAGTACCTTATTTTTGACGTCGAAGCCGTGGGAGACGGTGAACTCATCAGCCGTGTCAAATATCCCAAAGATGATCTCCCAGCAGCTCAGGCACTTCGTCGCTTTCGAGATGAGCTTATCGAACAGACTGGACGTGATGTCCTTCCCCCGACGTTCGTGCTGCCGATCTCCGTGGCCGTCGCGAAGATTTCCTCAGACTATCAACTCATCGATCTGGCTGTTCTCGATGAACCCAGGTTTCGTCCCCATGTGATTGCTCAACACTTCTGGCAGGGATGGCGACATTACGGGCGACCGACACTGGTCACATTTAACGGTCGGGGATACGACTTGCCTGTTCTGGAGTTTGCCGCATTTCGATACGGAATCTCTCTTCCAGACTGGTTCAACAGTAACGCACCCGCTTATGAACAGTCACGAAACCGTTATAATCGAACTTCTCACCTCGATTTAATGGATTTGCTCGGAAACTTCGGCGCCACTCGACTGACTGGGGGGTTAAACCTCTTGGCGAACCTGATCGGCAAGCCCGGCAAAACCAGCATCGACGGTTCACAGGTGCAGGATTTGTACGACTCCGGTCAGGCGGCCTACGTCAACGACTATTGTCGCTGTGACGTACTGGACACGTATTTTGTCTTCCTGCGATCGCGTGTACTGCAAGGTCACCTGACGCTGGAACGCGAGCAGGAACTTGTCGACCAGACCAGAAAATGGCTGGAAGAACGTCGTTCCCAGGTGGGGGCCTTTGATCATTATCTCCGTGAATGGGGAGACTGGTCTCCACCAGCGGAAGGAGATCACGTTGCACCTTCCTCTGAAAATTCCGAAATCGATCCCTAGAATTTTGTTGCGAAAAGTTCTATTGATAAGACAATACCAATGAAGTGAATTGAATCAGACCTGATCAGGTTTTCTGTGATTCACAGGTTCCGAAAGCCCCTCAGTGGCCACCTATTTTCGCCGTCGTAGCAAAGTTCATCTGCCGATCACACTCAGCGTCAGTCTCATGGCGATGAATGTGACGCTGATGGTTTGCTGGATTATCATCCTGGCCAAAGGTTCCTTGTGGACAACGCTGGCGATTGGAGTGGTTGCCTTTACCATGATCCTGGCCGGGCTTTCTGTCTGGCTGGTTCTCACTCTTAAAGAAATCAATTTAAACAATCGTCAGGCGAACTTCGTCGATAGTGTGACTCATGAATTGAAGTCTCCAATCGCCGCATTGCAACTTTATCTGGAGACACTTTCACTTCGACACTTAAGTGATGAAAAGCGATCAGAGTTTCACGGTGTGATGTCCAGTGAATTACAACGACTGGATAAACTGATTAACCAGCTTCTCGAAGTCGGTCGACTGGATGCCATTGGAGAGAATGAAGACCCCGTTGATCTTGAACTGAAACCGCTCATCGAACAATTCGTCGACAATGTCTGCATGCAGTGGAATGTCAGTCGGGAGAAAAACTTTCATCTTGAATTACAGCCGGTCGCCATTCGCGCACAGAAAATCGTCGTCGATCTGATTCTTGCCAATCTGGTGGAAAACACCGTCAAGTATGCCGGAGATTCCCCTGAAATCACCATTCAGCTTCGACGCTACGGCAAGAACAAAGTACAAATGCGGTTTACCAACAATGGCGAAGGAGTGCCTCGGGAAGATCGCAAGAAGATCTTTCAAATCTTTTATCGCGGGGGAAGCGAACTGGAGCGGCGACGGAAGGGGACTGGCCTGGGACTCTACATTGTGCAGACTCTGGTCCGCAGAATGAAGGGACGCATCACCGTTCACGACCGTATCGATAACCGGCCCGGTTGCACATTCGAACTGGAACTTCCCGGGCGAGTTGACATTCCGTTCGAGCACACGATCAAGGACGAACCCCAGGTTCCAGCGACTGTCGGCTGAGAAGTCTGGTGCAAATCAAAATGAAAGACAGGATGTCTCAACAGGTATTTAGAGCCGCAAACAAAACTTCTCAAACGATGAGAGTTTCCCTTCCGCGAGCGGTCGGGGGCAGTTTTGTCAGGGGGCTCAAAGCGATTCTAGAAAAGCAATTTTGTAGAAATCATTTTGGCACGAGTCGGGTAAGGGCACTTGATAGACCACTATGGTCTAACAAAGAAGATTAAGGGCGCTGTTTTATGATTCGTCTACTCACATTTATGACCTTTACGGCGACTTGTATGACGCTGTTGCTTCTGTCTCTGACGGAGGCTCCCATCATGCGCGAGTTCGCCAAACCTCCGGAATGGACTCCAGAGATCCCGATGGTCGTCTATTGCGAGGCTGCCAATCGCGCGATTCTGGAAGCGGTCGTTGCCGATTATCAACAAGTCAGTAATGATCGGGTGGAACTGCGGTTTGGCTCATCTCAGGAGCTTCTATCGGAGATCAAAGCCAACAAAGGTGGAGACATTTTTCTTCCGGCGAACGAAAGTTTTCTGACAGAAGCCTTCAAAGAACATCTGGTGAACGACTTTCGTGCGCTGGCTCGAAAGCAGGTCGTGCTCGCTGTCCATGTGGACAACCCGTTAAACATCGAAACGTTTGAGGATCTCCTGCAGGAGAATGTTCGTCTGGTACAGGCCGACCCGGAATCGACCACAATTGGAAAGGTAACGAAAGAGAGACTTTCAGACACCGGGAACTGGGATCGACTTGAACAGGTCACCAGAACATTTGTCCCCTCGGAATCAGAAGCAGGCGAGCTTCTGTTGAAAGGGGATGTCGACGCCGCCATCGTTGATAACACTCTGGTTCACGGAAATTCGAATCTGAAAATCATCCCGATTGAAGAGCTCGACAACCTCTATATCAATGTCACCGCAGGCCCGATTCTCACCAGCAGCAAGCATGCGGAGATCGATCAGTTTCTTCAGTTTCTGATGTCTGAAGGAGCCCGACGGCACTTTTTTCAAGTGGGATTCTCACCACCACTGGAAGAAGTCTATTGGGATGATCACGGAATCGCTCCGTAGAGAACAGTTAATTTCATGTCACTTCGCCTCGACGATACGATCGCAGCGATCGCCTCCGCACCGGGGTCTTCGTTGCGGGGAATCATACGAATCAGCGGCCACAATGTTGGCGATCTGGTTCAGCGACTCTTCAATCAGGAATTCACTTCGGATTCCGGATCGGTTCAAACGGCTCGAGCACATCAGGTCTCCATCCTGCTGGAAGGAGACTTGTCCCTTACGGTCAGGCTTCTCTTCTGGCCTGACCATCGAAGTTTCACTGGAGAACCGCTGGCAGAATTACACGGCATCGGTTCGCCGCCGTTGCTCGAAGAAATCCTCCAGCGAATCTGCGTCAGTGGCGCCCGACCGGCAGATCGGGGAGAGTTCACTCTGCGTGCCTTTCTGGCCGGGCGGATTGATCTTGTGCAGGCGGAGGCAGTTCTCGGGGTCATTGATGCCGCCGATTCGGAAGAGCTGACGACAGCCCTGGAACAACTTGGCGGAGGCATTTCCTCAAAGATTGCTGCCGCACGTGAGCAGTTACTTTTGCATCTGGCCGATCTCGAAGCAGGTCTGGATTTTGTCGAAGAAGATATCGATTTTGTCTCTCGTCCCGATCTGCTCCTGCGGCTGACCGATGCCGAACACTGGGTGGAACTTCTGTTGACACAGGCGACCGACCGGCTTCAATCGACAGGGCGTCGACGTGTGGTCCTGGCGGGTTTGCCGAATGCCGGAAAGAGTACGCTGTTCAATCATCTGGCCGGTGCCGAAGCGGCCCTTGTTTCACCAACGCCCGGCACAACGCGAGACTATCTCACTGCTGTTCTTGAACATCAGGGAACCGTCTTTGAACTTGTCGACACAGCCGGTTGGGAAACGGCGCGCGATGGAATTGAAGAAGCGGCCGCTCATCTACGGCAAGAGCAACTGAATCGGGCCGATCTGGTTCTCTGGTGTTCGGCAATCGATCGCACTGCAGAAGAAGTCGAGCAGGACGATTCTCTCTTTTCTCAATGCCGCTCGTTAAAGAGTCGCCTGATCCGGATAACAACAAAGCTGGACTTGGCAGAGTCCTTGAACAAACCTCGCACACCCGAAATCAGACAGACGCCTGCAGTCTCTGTCGCAGCTTCTGTTGCTGTGTCGGTTAATCGTCAGGAGGGAATCGATCACCTGAAACGGGACATCATCGAACACCTTACAGATTTAAGAACGGGTCAGGAGATGATCGGAACGACGGCGGCGCGATGTGAGGAAAGCCTGACACATGCAGTGCAAGGACTCATTCGCGCCAGGCAACTTGTCAACGATGCGGAAGGGGACGAATTGATCGCTCTGGAACTGAGAGATGTTCTTAGTCACCTTGGCCGCATCGTTGGAGAAGTTCAGGACGAGGACATTCTCGATCGGATTTTCAGCCGCTTCTGTATCGGGAAGTAAGGCGACGAATTTCAATTGAGAGATCACTCTCAAGCACACGATCAGCCCTCTGGATTGGGCATGAATTACGTCTGACCGGTCCAGTTGCTCTTGGCGACTTCCTTCCAGCGCGTGCGGATCGAGGCTTCCAGTTCCTTCGGCAATGCCCCTGCCGACATCAGTGCTGCGTTCTGCTTCCAGCGTTCCGGTTTCGTCGTGCCGACAATCACAACATGCACCCCAGGCTGCATGGCGGTGAAACGCATGGCGGTTGCTGCCGGACCACTGGCGTCCTGCTTTTTAGCTGCTTCCCCCATCGCAAAATCGTACTTCAGTTCCTGTAACCGCTTCCAGTATTCCAGATGATAGCTGTTCGACGGTTGCGTGTCATATCGCCACACGGCATTCGCAATCGGGCGTTTGCAGATCACTCCCATGCCTTTATCCACGGCGATGGGAAGCGTTAATTCAATGGCTTCCTGATCGCAAATATTCAGCGACGTCTGCAGAGCGTCGAACCGTCCGCACTCCACCGCATAACGGGCGGCCTGAGCGTCTCCGCTATAACCGATGTAGCGAGTCTTTCCCTCTTTCTTCGCCTGCTCGAGTGCTTCGATGCACTCCCCTTTCATCAGTTCATTGAGCGAGCACGAATGCAGATTCACGAGATCGACGGCGTCGGTTTTCAATCGTTTCAGACTGCGCTCCACCGAACGGAGGATCGCATCTTTCGTCCAGCCATCCGCCCCGGGAGCGTGACCACATTTTGTGAACAGGTAATAATCTTTCCGGCGTCCCCCGATGGCATCACCGATCAGAGCTTCGGAATCAACATAGCATTCGGCGGTGTCGATGACGTTGAGACCGCCATCGATCGCGCCGTTGAGCAGTTTCGAAACAGTCTCCGGAGCCACTCGTTCATAGCCGATCTCAGCACCACCAAAGCCGAGCACTGCAACGTTCATGTCGGTCTTACCGAAACGCCGATGTTCAAGCGTTCCCGGTTCCGCTGCGTGTGTGGCATTGCTCCATGGGAAATGTGTAGTGGCTGCCGTTCCCAAAGAGAGTGCTGCGGTTGCCGCTGATGACTTGAGGAAGTCTCGACGGGAGGGGAGGGGGGCTGTCATTCGGATGACTCCTGAAAAGATCGCGCGATACCTGATCAGAGCACCGCATTCTGGAACTTCACAAGTTTGATCGAGCAGACTTTACTATCGCTGTGAAAAAATGAGGCGTCAAGCACCAAACTGGCAAGGCTCAGGGCTTTCGCTTGATTGAAAACCGCCTGGCAGGGGGAATCCACTCGTGATTCAGCACGAAATCGGGGCTCTGTGCCTGGGCGTTAGAAAACCCCACCAGCCCGAATGACTCATGGTAGAGTGGGTCAAAGTCGCGCAACGTGAAGGGGGGGCGTCGCCAACGGCCGATTGTGCTTGCGGCGGTCTGTGTTCTTTGGAAGTGAATCCTGCGACTGAAGACCCACCACACCATCATGTTGGCTCGACCCACCCTACAAGTGGGAATCATCCGGGCCAGACGGACCGGCAGTTTCAGGGAACTTTGAGTCGGGGGCGCGGATTGAAAAAACCGTTCCGACAGAAGTGACGGGATGGACGACATGCAGGGATGATTTCTCTATCATATGAGATCTGGATCAAAGAAAGTGAATGGGACAATTGTCAACAGAGCTTTCATTGCATGTGTGTGTGCTGAAGTAAAAAAGGAAATTGACGTCGATGGCCAAGGATTTTTTGAAGGGAACGAAGGATCATTACGACGTCATTGTGATCGGGTCAGGTCTGGCCGGTCTGACGGGAGCCAACGTTCTCGCAAAACAGGGACACTCTGTTCTGCTGCTGGAACATCACTATCAACTCGGAGGGATGGCCACCTGGTTTAAACGCAAGGGAGGGCATATCTTCGATATTTCTCTGCACGGCTTCCCGGTGGGAATGATCAAAAGCTGTCGCAAGTACTGGACTCCGGAGATTGCGGAAAGCATCGTGCAGTTGAAGGGGGTTCGTTTTGAGAATCCACAGTTCTCCCTGAAGACGTCGTTCACGCGCGAAGACTTCACAAAGGTCATTACGGAGAAATTTCATGTTCCGTATGAAACTGTTGATGCGTTCTTTGCGTTCGCCCGCAGCATGAACTTTTACGACGACCAGTCGATGACGACCCGTCAGTTGTTCGAAAAGTTCTTTCCGGGTCGCAGTGACATCGTCCGTCTGCTGATGGAACCGATCACCTATGCCAACGGGTCGACTCTGGATGATCCGGCCATTACCTATGGAATCGTCTTCAGCAACTTCATGAGCAAAGGGGTTTATACCTTCGAAGGAGGAACCGATGCGCTCGTGGTGAAAATGAAAGAAGAACTGGAACGGAATGGGGTCGACCTGCGGATTCGAACACTCGTCGACAAAGTGGAAGTTGACGACCAGCGTCGCGTTCAGGCGGTACATGTCGCCGGAAAACGAATCACCTGTCGCGCGGTTCTATCCAATTCCAATATCAAGTCCACGATTCTGAATCTCGTTGGTCCGGAACACTTCGATCAAAGTTATCTGGAGGAGGCACAAGCGGTTCGCCTGAACAATTCCAGTTGTCAGGTCTATCTCGGACTGAAACCGGGAGAAGGTTTCGACAACTGTGGTGACCTTCTGTTCCACTCCGAGCATGAAGGCTTTGATATCGACGCCATGCTTTCGATGAAGGTGAGCAGTCGGACCTTTTCGTTCTATTACCCCGAGACCCGTCCCGGTTCGGATCGGTGGCTCGTCGTCTCGTCGACGAACGCCAACTACAAAGACTGGGCCGACCTCACTCCGGAGCAGTACGAAGCAGAAAAGAAAAGTCTGTGTGAAACCACGATCGACTGTCTGGAAAAATATGTTCCCGACATTCGCAGCAAACTGGACTGGGTGGAAGCCTCCACTCCGAAAACCTTCCAGTTCTACACCCGACACCTGCAAGGGGCGAGCTTCGGTACCAAGTTCGAGGGACTGAAAGTTTCACAGACGTTGCCGGAACAGATCACCGGTCTTTATCACGCCGGATCGGTTGGCATCATTATGTCCGGCTGGCTCGGAGCGGTGAACTATGGAGTGATTGTTGCGAACGAAATCGACAAAACACTCACCCCCGCCGCTGCGGGCATTTAGGAACAGTCCTGAAAAATATTCCGGCTTCACATTGTGTGAGAAGTTTGTCAGCTAGATTTTTTGTTAGCCACTATCACGTTGCGGTGACTTTGCCCCACCCTATTACCTGACCTCCCCTGAAACGGTGAGTCGAATTCACAGGAAGAAAAGTTTGAAACACAGAGACACGGAGGAGCACAGAGAGTTTCTTTCCCAGCGTTTCCTCTGTTTTTCTCCGTGTCTCTGTGTTTCAAAAACTGAGCAGATGAAATGTGGTTGGCGATGTCACAACTCACGATTTTTGTCGAGATCAAGTACTACCATGAATAATTCGGGTTAGCGGCGAATCCACACCCGTACCAGTGAGAGGAGTTTCTCGACGTCGAGTGGCTTGGCCATGTAGTCGTTCGCTCCGGCCTCCATGCAGTTCTGCTGATCCTCTTTCATCGCCTTGGCGGTGAGAATGACGATGGGCATTTTCTGCCATTCCGGACGTTTACGAATTTCCCGGGTCGCCGTCAGGCCGTCCATCTCCGGCATCATGACGTCCATCAGAATCAGGTCGATTCGTTTTTCAGGATCGTCTCCGGCCTCTTCGAGAGCTTTGATGGCTTCAATTCCGTTTCGGGCAATCTGCACAATCGCTCCTCGCGGTTCCAGAATACTCGTTAACGCGAAGACATTTCGTACGTCGTCTTCCACCACGAGAATTCGTCGGTCTTCAAGCGCCGCTTCGCGGCTGCGTGCCCGTTTGATCATCTTCTGCTGCTCTGGCGGAAGTTCAGCGACCACCTGATGCAGGAATAATGTGACTTCATCCAGCAGACGTTCCGGAGATTTGGCCCCTTTGATGATGATGGATTTGGAATAGCGTCGAAGTTTGTGTTCCTCCTGTGGAGACAGGTCGGCTCCGGTGTAGACGATCACAGGGGGGAATGAATATGCATCTTCACGACTCAATTTTTCCAGCAGGGAAAAGCCGGATTCGTCAGGCAGCGAGAGATCCAGAACCATGCAGTCGAACGTCGCCGTTTTCAGTTTGTCCAGACAATCCGCAACACTCCGCACTCCCACGGTTTCAACATCGTGGGATCCCAGTAATTTTCCCAGGCTCTCCAGTTGCACCTTGTCATCGTCGACAAGCAACACACGCCGCATCCGCTGGGTGAGCCGTGTTTCCAGACCTTTCAGAGTTTCAGTCAGTTTGTCTTTCGTGACAGGTTTCCTGATGTATCCGACAGCCCCCAGAGCGAACGCCGCCTGCGCATGATCACTCGCGGAAACGACATGCACGGGGATATGCCTGGTACGAGAATCATGTTTGAGCTGATCCAGAACCGCTAATCCGGAATGGTCCGGCAATCCAAGATCAAGAACGACCGCACTCGGAAGGTACTGCGTCGCCACCGCCACTGCGTCCTCGGCCGTCTGCGCAAGCAGGCATTGGAACTCAAGTTCATGAGAAAGCTTGTAAAGGATCCTGGCGAATGGTTCGTCATCTTCGACAACCAGAATCACAGGACGGTCTCCGGTCAGTTTTTCCCGATCGTCTTTAATACGACTGGGACGACGAACTCTCGTCGTCACCTGATGAGAAACCGGCGCGGGAACCTGCGGTGCATCTATGGGACCGCGATCGGAAGACTGGCTGAGCAGCCCCAGTGAGAACTTGTCATCGGTCCCTCCCACTGTGGAAATGACCTTCACTGCCGAAGCGATAGAGGGGCGCGGTCCCGTATAGTTCACCGGCAAAATCACGGTGAAAGTGCTTCCCTGTCCAGGGGTGCTGGCGAGCTGAATCTCTCCTCCGAGCAGAAGGACCAGTTGCCGGGTGATTGACAACCCGAGACCGGTTCCGCTGTAGCGCCGGTTCGCGGCACTGTCGACCTGACGGAAGGCTTCGAAGATTGCGGCCTGCTGGTTCTCTTCAATGCCGATTCCGGGATCAATCACATCAAAGCAAACGTGGTTCCGGTCTGTGGAACGAATCTGAAGCGTGATCATTCCCTGATCGGTGAACTTGACGGCATTCGACAGCAGGTTCTTGAGAATCTGTTCAAGACGCTGCGTATCAGTGTGAATGGAGGCTGGCACATCTGAAGCAATCTGAATCTGGAACTCAAGGTTTCTGTCAGAGACGAGAGGACGGATCGTGTTTTCTACATTGGAGGTCAATTCCTCCAGTAACACCTGCTCCGGGTGAATTTCCAGTCGTCCCGCTTCAATTTTGGAAAGGTCGAGAATGTCATTGATCAGATTCAGCAGATCATTTCCGGCCGAAAGAATGGTTTCCGCACTGGTCACCTGTTCTTCCGTCAGATTTCCATCGGGATTCTCTGCCAGTAGTTTGGCCAGGATGAGCGAAGAATTGAGGGGCGTTCGCAACTCGTGCGACATGTTCGCGAGAAAGTCAGACTTGTAACGACTGGCCCGTTCAAGGTCTTTAACCTTCTCTTCAATGGAGAGTCGGGCTTTTGCGAGATCATCTTTCTGCGCTTCCAGTAATTGCGTCTGTTCTTCCAGCTGGGTGTTCGTCTGTTCCAGTTCGACCTGCTGTTGCTCCAGACGGGACTGTGATTCCAGTAACGCCCGACTTTGTTCTTCCAGCTCTTCGTTGGAAACGCGAAGTTCTTCCCCTTGAACCTGAAGTTCTTCCGCCTGGCGTTGAGTTTCTTCGAGAAGGCGTTGAAGATCCTGCCGGTACTGGGCGGTTTGAATGGCAACTCCGACCGATTCCGAGATGTCTTTCATCAACTCAATCGTGGCATCCGGCGGCGATTCGAGGAACCCGAGTTCAATCACCGCAATCACCATATCGTCAATACTGACGGGAGCCACCAGAAGCGTTTTCGGCTTCCATTGTCCCGTTGCGGAACCGACGGTTAATTCATGTTGGTCCAGATTCTCAAGCAGGAAGTATTCCTGATCCCGAACGGCCTGACCAGCCAGTCCTTCTCCCCGAAAAAACGATTCCGGCAATGAATTTGGGACTGGCACGCCATAGGTGGCAGTCTGCACAAAACGCCCTTCACCGGAGAGATAAATCACTCCCGAACGAGCATTCAGAAATTTTGCCAGGAACTTGAGAATGTTCTCTCCCAGCTGAATACAAACCTGATTACCGGCCACTGCCTGATTCAGTCCGAAGCGTCCTGCCTGCATCCACTGATGGTGCTGAATCGCCAGCCGATTCCGAACGAACCAGTACCCGACAAGGCCGGTCAGAGCGACTGTCATTCCTCCAAACGCTCGATTCCAGGCGGCAACGGAGGGGTCGATTCCCGGCTTGGAAAAAGTAAAACCAAGGAACAGCAGGAACAAAATGATGCAGGTGACATACAACGGACTGCGGGGATCCCAGAGTCGGAATGTCAGAATCACCGGGATCAGGTAAAAGACCCAGACGGTAACCCCCAGAGTCACCAGATGATCTGTCACACAGACCACAGCCAGCAAGGCCGCGATGGCCAGTGCGACGGGAGAACGGAGATCGCTGCCGTTGTTACGGAATTCCAGATGATCCGGTTCGAGGACTGCGTTCGAGTTCGAGTCATTCGAATATACGGATGCCATTAGGTCCCCCAGAGATTGATTCCTGAGAAAGATTCAGCCAAATCACCTGCCCGCGCAGGGAGCAAACACATGAAATGGCAAACCGCTCTTCCAAGGATGTCTGCCAATCAAGTTTGTGCATCCTCTATGAAAACAGGAGGAACTGCAATTGTGAATGCGGTTGTTCAGCACACGGGGGGCTTTATCCACCGGAAAGAGCCGGTTGTTTCTGTTCAGGCGACTCATTCCTGGCCGACCATCTTTCGACCGCATAGAAAACGAGTGGATTCAATGTGATGGACAAGAGTGCTCCGGCGACAATCAGGCTCTGGCTCTCTTCCGGCATCAGCCCCAGGCCGACTCCCAGTGCAATCAGAATGAAGGAAAACTCTCCAATCTGTGCCAGTGCTGCGGAGACCGTCAACGCGGTTCCCATGGACCGTCCCAGCAGAAGCACGATCCCCATTGCGGCAACGGACTTGCCGATCACGATGATGCACACAACCGAGAGAACACGTAACGGCTGATCCACAAGAACAGACGGATCAAACAGCATCCCGACGGCAACAAAAAACAGAACGGCGAAGACATCTTCCAATGGTTGCAGTTTCTTTACGGCCCGATGGCTGGATGGTGAGGCGTTCAGGACCATACCCGCAAAGAAGGCTCCCAGTGCGAAAGAGACGCCAAAAATCTTGGTTGATCCATATGCGATTCCAATCGACTGCCCGACAACGGCCAGTGTGAACAACTCCCGGGAATCCGTTTTCTCGACCTGCTTCAACAGCCATGGAAAGAAGCGCGTCCCAACGATCAGCATTAAAGCGATAAACAGGGCGACCTTGGTGAGGGCGATGCCCAGAGTTCCCCAGAGTTGCCCGTCTCTAGCCTCGGCTGAGCCGTTCGTTCCCCCCAGTGATCCTGCAACCGCAGGCAGAATCACCAGCGCCAGCACGATGACCAGATCTTCAACAATCAGCCAGCCGACGGCAATACGCCCATCTTCGGTGTCGAGTCGATTTCGAGACTCCAGTGCTTTGAGCAGGACAACTGTACTCGCCACCGACAATGCGAGACCAAAAACCAGTCCGGCGCCGAATGTCCACCCCCACAGAAGCGCTAACCCCACTCCCATGGCCGTTGCGGCGGCGATTTGTGCGACCGCCCCTGGCAGTGCGATTCCTCTCACAGACCATAAATCACCGATCGAGAAGTGCATCCCGACGCCGAACATCAGCAGAATGACACCAATTTCCGCAAGCTGATGCGCCAGGTCGGCATCTCCCACGAAACCGGGAGTGAATGGCCCAATGGCGACTCCGGCCAACAGGTATCCCACCAGAGCAGGCAACCGCAGACGAACTGCGATAAAACCGCCGACGAATGCCAGAGTCAGACCAATGGCAATGATGGAGATCAGCGATGTTTCGTGAGGCACAGGCTCTTGCTTTGTTTGTCGTTGAAAAGTGGCACTACCAAGTGAGTTCACCGGGATGATGCTCGAATCCACAGTGTATGGCACTAGAAGAATTGTTACAGGTTTATTACGATTGTTTTTCAGAAAAATCAGGTGCCTCGGAATATCATCCTGTTCGAAAGCGATGCAGCAATATGCTGTTCTTCCATTTTTTCCGTAACGGAAAATTCAAGACGGAATCCATCGGGGATCGTTGACATTCCGGACTGTATGTGGTTCAACCTACGGAGTACGTCATTCTCCCCACCTTCGACCTGATCTCTTTTCAGGCACATCTGTAGCTTGCAGTTGGTTTGGTGGGAGAGTGCTGAATCAGTGAATTTCTGACAAGAATGAGCTTCCCATGACTGACCTCAAAGCGACTCGCAGAGACTTCCTGAAAACTGCCGGCGCCTCTTTAGCCGCTGCCTCATTGACGACATCGCTGCAGGCGCAGGATACGGCCGCCGGAGGGGATCGCAAACCCTTCGGTTACGCCATTGTGGGAATCGGAGGGCTGACAAAAAACAGTATTCTCCCCGCATTCGCTTCGATGAAGCATGCGCGGGTGACCGGACTTGTCAGTGGAGACATTGAGAAAGCACGTGAGACCGCAACGAAGTACGGGGTCCCTGAAAGCGGACTCTACACGTACGACACCTACGACAAAATTGCAGATAATCCTGATATCGACGCGGTTTATATTGTGCTGCCGAACAACATGCACGCCGAATACACGCTGCGTGCGTTCAAAGCGGGCAAACATGTGCTGGTGGAAAAGCCGATGGCCATCAGTGCCAGGGAGTGCGAAGCGATGATTGCCGCCGGAAAAGAAGCAAAGAAGCTCCTTTCCGTAGGCTACCGGCTTCGCTACGAGCCCTACAATCAGGAAATGATTCGTATGGTTCGCGAGAAGGAACTTGGCAACGCAAAGGTCATCGTGACGGAAGCCGGGTTCAATATCGGAGATCCCACTCAATGGAGATTGTCCAAGGAGTTGGCGGGGGGGGGATCAATGATGGACATCGGCATCTATGCCCTCAATGCTGCACGATACATTTCCGGAGAAGAGCCAACCGAGGTCATGGCCTTTGAATCCACAGATCACACGGATCCCCGATTCAAGGATGATGTGGAAAACACAGTCACATTCCAGTTGAAATTTCCCAGTGGAGTGCTTGCCAGTTGTGTTTCCAGTTACGGGACTTCACTGAACCGCTATCGTGTGCATGCCGAGCGCGGCTCTTTTGAACTGGAACCGGCCTTAAGTCACCGAGGTCTCAAGATGTCGATCAAGGCACATGGAAAAGTGGAAACCCGTGAGTTTCCGGACGTCAACCATTTCGGCGCATTGATGGATGACCTCGCTGTGTGTGCCGCCACAGGCAAAACTCCGATCACCGACGGTGTCGACGGCCTCAATGATCTGCGCGTCATTGAAGCCGTTTATGAATCGATGAAGACGGGTGCGGCAGTAAAACTGAGTTAGCAGGTTGCTCTACCATATGCCCACGCCGCGCGGTGTTCGAACAGGAGAAACGGCACTCCGCGTGGCGAGAAACGGGGAGAGCATTTTACAAGTTTTTCTACAGTGAAGAACTCGGCAAGCCAGCAGAGAGGTGGTCGATAGGGTGCTCGGCCACCTCTCTACGTTTCAACAGTTGTGTTTCAGCAGTTGTCCCTGAAGAGGGCATCTGAAATGGCGGCAGATCTGCAACATGATCCGGAGAACCGACCGGTACAAGCCAGAAAAATCAGCTGGATCGGATGCTCCAGCCCGAATGATTCATGGTAGGGTGGGTCAAAGTCGCGCAACGTGAAGGTGGGTCGTCGCCAACGGCCGATTGTGCTTGCGGCGGTCTGTGTTCTTTGGAAGTGAAACCTGCGACTGAAGACCCACCGCGCCATCATGTTGGCTCGACCCACCCGACAAGTGTGAATCATCCGGGCCAGTTGCAGGCGAATGAGTTCGCATTGACAACGAAACCGAACAGATCATGATTTCGAGTTGTCTGCCAGCGTGAAAAAACAAAACGACTCTTCAATGGGAATCAACCATGTCACAGCTTCCACAAGTGGGACGTAAGGCTTCGGCTTTCACGCTTCCGGCGTCAACGGGAGGAAAAATCAAACTCAGCGACTATGCCGGGAAGCAGAACGTTGTCCTGTATTTTTACCCGCGAGACAACACTCCCGGCTGCACACAGGAAGCATGTGACTTTCGAGACAACATCGCCAGCCTGAATCACGCCGACACCGCCGTTCTGGGGATCAGCACCGATTCCCTGACGTCACACGAAAAGTTTGCAGGGAAGTTTGAACTCCCGTTTCCGCTCCTTTCCGATGAAGAGCATCAGGTCGCCGAGAAATATGGCGTCTGGGTCGAGAAGAAGAATTACGGAAAGACTTACATGGGATTACAGCGTTCTACTTTTCTCATCGGGAAAGACGGGAAACTGAAGGCGATCTGGCCGAATGTCAAAGTGAAAGGGCACGTGGCCGAAGTCGCTGAACGGGTCGCCGCTCTTCACACAGAAGGGGAATGACACAGTGGGGGAATGATCTCGACCCCTTCGGTCACTCGTTGTGCTGCAACTCATCAATTTGTCGACGAATTTCACGAAGCAGTTGTGACTGCATGGCCTGTAATCGCTCCAGACCATCGAGATCTCTGGCGAGTTGCCCTGATTTTTTTTTGATCAGACCCGTCGGCTTCGAACGCCGAGGACGCGAAGTGGTTGAGGGGACAGATTGTGGCCGACTTTGATCTGATTTCACGATTCTCTCTTTTTTGGAAGCCCGTGACACGATCCTATTCAGCAAACCGGCAGTATTCATTTCGATTTTCAGGAATGCCACATTTTTTTAATTTTTCGCGAACAAAGACAAACTCCCAGAACGATTGAATCGATTCTGCCGGCAGATTTCCCGCGAATCAGCGTGTTTTTCAAAGCATTCTCGTCCGATTTTGCCGTTCGGATCGGGAAGCGGCGAAAATCGGCTTTCTCAATCCGATTCCGCTCTTGCAACATCCATTGGAAGCGGCACAATAGACGCCTGCAATTCATCATCAGCCCAGGAGTGAAGATTCGTTCCTTATGAACAATATCATCAGTTTTATTCTCGGAGGCGGAAAAGGAACCCGTCTCATGCCGCTGACGGCAGAGCGGTCCAAGCCTGCGGTGCCACTGGCGGGAAAATACCGGCTGATCGATATTCCGATCTCCAATTGCATCAATAGTGAACTGCGCCGGATCTATCTGTTGACCCAGTTCAATTCGGTCAGCCTGCACAGACATATTCGACAAACCTATGTCTTTGATCAGTTTAACGGAGGCTTTGTCGAAATCCTGGCCGCTGAACAGACCAACGAATCGGTCGACTGGTATCAGGGAACAGCCGACGCGGTCCGAAAGCAGCTCCGTTACCTGCAACAGCCCGGCGTCGAGTATGTTCTGATTCTCTCCGGAGACCAGCTGTACCGGATGGATTACCGGAAAATGCTGGAAACCCATCTGGAGAATTCCGCGGATGTCACCATTGCGGCTCTGCCGATCGGCCCGGAAAAGGCCTCCGATTTCGGCATCATGCGACTCAATGACTCCGGTCGTGTCGAAGGGTTTCTGGAAAAGCCGAAGACCGCCGAAGAACTCAATCAGTTTTATACCGATGCCGCGTGGATCGAAGGTCAGGGAATTCCCTGTAACGGCCGAAACTATCTGGCCAGTATGGGAATCTACCTGTTCAACCGTGACGTTCTCGTCGATGTCCTGCAGAAAACCACTTATCAGGATTTTGGGAAAGAGGTCTTCCCGACCTCCATCCGTGCAAAACATGTGCAGACACATCTGTTTGACGGATACTGGGAAGATATCGGGACGATCAAGGCCTTCTATGAATGTAATCTGGAACTGGCCGCCGAAAAGCCGCCGTTCGATATGAACATTCCTGGCGCTCCGATTTTCACCCGTCCTCGGTATCTCCCTCCCACACGCCTGGGAGGGGGACAGATCGGGAGCAGCCTGATCTCCGATGGCTGTTCACTTGGCTCAGGGGTGACGGTGGACGGAACAGTGATCGGTCTGCGAAGTGTGGTCGGTGAAGGGGCAACACTGCGTCGCTGTGTTCTCATGGGAGCCGATTATTACGACCAGGATCATCACGCGGTTCGCAGTTCATCAGAGCATCCCCCACTGGGAATTGGTGCCGGTTCGTATGTCGAGGGAGCGATTGTCGACAAGAACTGTCGGATCGGTAAGAACGTTGTCATTCGTTTGCCGGAGGAGAATCCTCCCGACGGAACGTGTGGGCCGTTGTTCGTCCGTGACGGTGTGATCATCGTTCCCAAACACACCGTCCTGCCCGACGGCTGGAAAATGGACAAACTGGTCCCCTGCCAGTTCTAGTATCTGGGCTCGACTCAACATGTGGGTTGTGCATGACCAATTTCCCCCTCAAGTGCTCAGATTTTTGAAACACAGAGACACGGAGAAACCAGAGGAAATGCTGGTAAAGAACTCTCTGTGCTCCTCTGTATCTCTGTGTTTCAAAATTTTCTTCCTGTGATTTCGACTCACAGTTTCAGGGGAGGTCAGGTAATAGGGCTACTTGCAAAATGATTTCCCCGACCCCGCGGAGTGCAGCGTTTTTCCGTGGTTCCTCTGAATTTTTCGGGCTATAGCATGGTCCGTTCTGAGATCATCGGCTTGATCTGTGGGCGGAGCAGAACTTCGAGTCCGAAGATCGACTGGAAGAACAATTGATTCCGGCGTAATGCAATCTGTTCGACTGAAACATCGTCCAGAGCCGGGACCGAGATCACGATGCGGTTACGTACCCGTTGACATTCAATCTGTCGGATACGCTGATTTCGTGAAGCATCCAGAGCGATGGCCAGACGCAGAATCGCCGCCAGCTTGGAAACCGCCACCCGACGCACGCGATCCATCGACGCATACGGCTGATGCGTGGTTTTCGGCATGGAACGTCGATGGTATCTGGCGACCAGTCCGACCAGTTGCAGGTCGTCTGCGGTCAGGCCGAACAGGGTGCTGTTCATAATAAGATACATCGAATGCTTATGTGAACTCGATGCATTAATATAGGCGCCGGTCTCATGCAATGCGGCGGCCACATAGAGTAGCGTTTCGAAGCGATCCTCAAGACTATGTTCCTTGCGGAGTTGTCGAAAGAGTTGACGACACAGCTCAGCGACCGTGCGGCAATGATCTTCATCCACATGATAACGTCGGGCCAGTTCCCAGGTGGCACGAATGATCTGACGTTGAAAATCGTCGGTCCAGGCTCCCCCTTCCGACATGTCCCGCAACAAACCGTCCCGCAGATTCATGTTGCAGACGAGCAGCTTGGAGACGTTCAGCAGTCTAGCCAGACTCAGGTTGACCAGCAGGGCCGCACCCACCGTTTCCGCTTCGGGATACGTCAGATGGAACTCATTGACAAGCTGTTCTTCCGTCCGGCTGAAGATGTAATCAACGAACTCCCCCAGTGCGTCGACAGGCAACTCGACCAGTTTGTCGTCGGTCATGGTGAGCTTGAGGATCTCTTCGGCCGCGAACCGGATGTCCCCTCCCATAGCGACCATGTTCGCCCCGGCGTGTCTTTCGAGAAACTCCGTATAAGGTTCGAGATGGCTGTGAATTTCTCCCTCGTACACCTGACGGGCTTTGGATCTGGGAACATGGGACGAGCAGACTGTCTGTTGCAGACGCAATGATCCCAGACGAAACGCATGGGTATGGGCCACGTTTCCCTGCACCAGCATCAGCAGTTCGGTGTTTCCTCCTCCCACTTCGGCAACCATGGATTCCGATTTGAACAGGGCCGGTTGAGCTTTAAGAAGAGGTTGCACTCCGCGGTAGATGATACGGTGGACTTCCGCTTCATCCAGAAGTTCCACCACCAGTCCGGTGGCGACATACACCCGATCGACGAACGCCAGTCGGTTGAGTGCTTCCCGCACGGCACTGGTTGCGATGACCCGAATATCTTCCGACCGGGTGATCTCGTATTCCTCGAGCTTGTGCCGGTAACTGCGCAGAACCGAAACTGATTCTTCAATGGAAGTCCGGGAAATTTCGCCGTTGACAAAGGTATCCGTTCCGAGATGAACCGCCTGTGCCAGCGATTCCAGCGTACGGACGGTTCCATCCGGTTGAATTTCCGCAATGGCCATTCGAATGGACGATGTTCCCACATCAATCACAGCGACGGTACGAATCCGGGAACCGGTCCCCCGAAATGCAGTGCTCACAAAGTTCCTTAGAAGTCAAAAGCCCTGAATCGTTTACAAGTTGGGAGATGCGGATAGTAGGTAGTGGGTAGGAAAATTCGCGACTTATTGCTTTTCTGATCCCTGAATCCTGACCCCTGATCCCTTCTCTCATGCTGCCCCATTCTATCGGGAGCGCTCGCGGAGTCACCTTGTCATCCGAAAATTCAGGGGAAATTCACACCACCAAACCATAATTCCGGGACGGGGATGGTTGTGAGGTTGTTCGATTGACCTAGAATAAGCGAATAGAACTCGGGAGAGGGCTCAGTTTATTCTGGCCTGATTCGCGTGTTCTCTGACGAAATCAGTCTGAAACGCTGACACACCTGGCCAAAACCCTGTAAAGGAGAGCCGACGATGGCTTATACGCTTCCTCCGCTGCCGTATGCCTATGATGCCCTGGAACCGCATATCGACGCCAAAACGATGGAAATCCATCACACCAAGCATCATCAGGCCTATATCACCAATGTGAACAAGGCACTCGAAGGACATGCTGATCTGGCCGCAAAGTCGGTTGAAGATCTCGTCGCCGACTTGTCCTCCGTTCCGGAATCCATCCGCACAGCCGTCCGCAACAACGGCGGCGGACACGCCAATCACACTCTGTTCTGGACCATTCTGAAGCAAGGGGGAGGGGGAGAACCGACCGGAGCCCTCGCCGATGCCATCAAGAACGAACTTGGCGGGTTCGAGAAGTTCAAAACCGATTTCAACAACGCCGCCGCCACACGCTTCGGCAGCGGCTGGGCCTGGCTCTCTGTTGATAATAAAGGAAAACTGGTTGTTGAAAGCTCCCCGAACCAGGACAACCCGCTTTCAGAAGGCCGGACCCCGATCCTCGGTCTCGACGTCTGGGAACATGCTTATTACCTGAACTACCAGAACCGTCGTCCAGATTACATCGCCGCGTTCTGGAATCTGGTGAACTGGGACGAAGTCTCCCGCCGCTATGAAGCTGCGAAGTAAGGGAAAAAGAACCAAATTCGAAATTCTAAGAACCAAACATGGGAATTCAGTAGGCTGGGGCCTTAAAGACCCAGCACATTGGGTGTTCATTCAGAATTCAACCGTGACGATGGATGGCGCTCCACTGATGCTGGGTTTCGCATTCGCTCAACGCCAGCCTACCACTGAATTCCATATCTGGTTCTTCTCCATTTCAATACAGGGAGGGCGAGGCTCCCGCCGAGCCGCAAGCCACTGAAAGCGTCATCTTTCATGCGGCTCCGCAGGAGCGTCGCCCTCCCGATGTCTGTCCCGCGTGAGTTGTCGCGCGGGATTTTTTCGTACAGAATCCCTGACATTCGTTCCCTGATCTTCACGCCGAATTTTCACACTGAGAGAACCGAGCTTGCCCCCACGCAAGAACAACTCCGCCGCTCCGATTGCCGAGGAAACGTTTCATTTGCTGGAACGCTTCACTCCTCAAGTCTGTCGGTCGCTGAGAACCCGACTGATCAAGTGGTACGGAAAACAGGCCAGACCGCTCCCCTGGCGGGAATCGCGCGATCCGTACCGCATCTGGATCAGCGAGATCATGCTGCAACAAACCACCGTCAAAGCAGTGATTCCGTATTACGAGCGGTTCCTCTCCCGATTTCCGACAGTGCAGACGCTCGCCGCCGCAACGGAAGAAGAGGTTCTGAAACACTGGGAAGGTCTCGGTTATTACAGTCGGGGACGAAACATTCATCGTGCCGCTCAAATGATCTGCACTCAGTATGACGAGTCATTTCCTGAAGCAGTCGACGAAATCCAGAAACTCCCGGGCATCGGACGTTACACAGCAGGTGCGATCTCTTCATTCGCATTTGACCGTCCGGCCCCGATTGTGGAAGCGAATACCCTGCGGCTCTATTGCCGTCTGCTGGGATACGATGGAGATCCCCGATCGAAAGGAGGACAGGAACTGTTGTGGGAATTCGCAACACGAATCCAACCGAAAGATCAGGCAGGACTTCTCAATCAAGCCTTGATGGAACTCGGCTCACTGGTCTGTACTCCTGCGAGCCCGAATTGTGAGAACTGTCCTGTTCAGGAATGGTGCGCGGCCTTTGTGGAGTCGCGGCAATCGGAAATCCCGGCTCCCAAAGTCCGGCCGGAAATCACACAGACCGTGGAAGCAACCGTCGCGATCCAGTGTCAGAACCAGTTCCTGATCCGGCAGCGTCAATCAGACGAACGCTGGGCCGGAATGTGGGATTTTCCCCGATTTCCTGTTGAATCCATCACTCCTGAGGAGAAATTCAAAACGTCACTGCCATCTCTGTTTCACCGTGAAGTGATCTCCCGGATTCGATCCATGAGTGAGGTGGACATCACCGATCTGAATCTGGAAACAGAAATCCGACACAGCGTCACCCGCTACCGGATTCGCCTGATCTGTTGCTCGGCCCAGTTGGATGAAAAGCCCTTGAAATCCCTGTTCTCTAACGACGCGAGCTGGCGATGGGAAAGCAGCGAGGCACTTGCATCCCTGCCCATGCCGATCACCGGACGCCGATTCGCGAATCACCTGATACGAACCGGCATCGAGTGAGAGATTTCCGGAGAACCGTTTGCACGCCCTTATAGACCGTCAATGAAGCGTAGAAACTGCGTTTCCAGCCAGTTGAGATCCTTCCCGAAGACTGCCTGAAAATCTTCCAGTCGTTCCTGAGAAGAATAGTTCTCATTCATCGGCTCCCGTTCCGAAAGCCGTTTCAGGTAGCGAACGTATTCCGGGCGACGGGCTTCCGACAGATAAAAGGTCAATGCCCAGGCTTCACTGTAAAAGTCCAGCGGATTCGAGAGAAACAAGGCATCGTCATTGGCAATCAGATCGGCAATTGTCCCGGCGCGACGAGTCGCCCGATACTTCTGAAACCAGTTCAACCGGTCGTAGTTAATACGCTCATTCGCCCCCTTTTGACTGGACGACTTAAGAGCCCCGGACTCCATTGTCACTGCCAGACCTTCCACAATCCATCGGGGGTTGACTCCAATTCGGGCATGCAAGCCGGAGTTGAAAGCCAGTTGATGAATGGTTTCATGAATGAGTGTCTGGTGTGTCTCATCGTTCAATGTGAATTTCGCGCTGGAGGGTTTCGATGAGGTCTCTTCTCGCCGGTCGTAGAGGGTGACCCGATTGGACTGGGGGTGATAAAACCCTTTCAGATTCGGAATGGGTGTCATCCCTGCAGCAATACAATCCTGATCGAACGCGAGGCGTGTGGGATGAATGACCATGACCAGCGGGAATTCCAGGCGTTCCAGTTTCCAGTTTCGACGGCTGAAATAGTTGGAAAAAAGCTGATTCACCTGCTCGGCCGCATCCGCATAGATTCTCGCCGTTCCCATGGGAGCCACGACGACAAAGTTTCCTTTGATCTGCACTTCCATGCCGGATGCCAATTCACGACGAAGCTCGTTGGCGACCGCGGTCGGTGATTTGGGGGCAAACAGGTGATCGAGCTTGCGAAACGTCGTCACCTGTTCGAGGTTAATTTTCTGCAACACGCCATCTTCGTTCGCCAGCCAGCAGAACTGTTTATTGTGCGCGACGTTCCGCCCCTGATATCGAGCCTCCGGTGTCACCAGTTCAATTACCGGCTGCGCGACAAGAACTCCTGTCATCAACCAGACGTGACAGCAGGCCGCCACCGTTCGAACAATCCACATGGATGCCCCCATCACCAGATTACGGCGTGTTGGCAACAACCCGGATTGGCTGGTCACTTTGCAGCGGAGCACTGTAATCCGCACTTTCCAGTTGAACAGAGACTTTGGACGTCACCGGTTGCTCAGCGATCAACGCGATCTCGTAAACGCGATCCAAGGCGATCCCCAGTTCCGGAAGAGTTTCAAACTCGACCGATTGCCCATCGACCTTGTAATTCGTCGGGCCGGTGGCATTCACAAAAGTGAATCCGGCAGGGAAGACAAACCGGGGACGTACGTCTCGAGCAGCCTCGGTCCCGATGTTTTTCAACGTTAATCGAAAGGAAACCCGTTCTCCGACCAATGCGGTTCTCTGGCTTGCTGTGACATCTGCCTTCAGTTCCGCAAACCCTTTCACGTTCAACTGCGTCGGGATTTCCACTCGGTTTCCGGCGGAATCGATCGCGATCAGACTTCCGGTGTGAGTTCCGCCTGATGATGCCACAAGAAGTGAATTCATCTCCAGTGTTTCGCCTGGTTCGATCTGTGGAATCGTCCAGGTGACCAGACGCTTACCGGCGTCCCAGCGGGCGGAACGGGGAATTGTGGTCAATTCCACTCCCTGCGCCAGTTTCTCCTGAACGGTGACGTTCGTCAGTCGTGTGCTGGAATGATTTGTGATACGGGTTAACACGGAAGCAGGACGTCCGACAAATCGGTTTTCCGGACCAGTCCGACTCAGTTCCAGTCTGGCTTTGATTACATGCAGATCGGCGCGAGTTTCCGCATGACTCTTGTTGTCGCTGGAAATCTGGGCGATCGGAGTGAAGGTTCCAATGTGTTCAGGAGTGACAATCAGATCGATCGCTTTTTCTTCTCCTGCTGCCAGCGCACCCGCTTCATACTCCAGATCATTCCCACCGGGATGCTTCAGTCCGGGAGGAAGAATCGCACGCAGGTAGACCGATTTCGCGCTTCCCTGACCTTCATTTTTTAATCGGAACCTGAAGGTAACATGGTCTCCCAGAACCGCTTCCGTTGGGCCACTCATTGAGATAGAGAGTTTTGGTGCAGAGACTTTGATACTTGCCGACACGGCGGCCGCAAATGAAACGGTGGCGACGCTTCCAATCTGACCGGATTCGAACGGAACCACCTTCAACTGAATCTTGCGCTCTTCACCCGGTGCGATGACTCCCAGTTGCCAGCTCAGTTTTCCTTCATTGAGATACCCTTGAGGAATGGTCCCTTCGAGCTGGGTTCCCTTTGGAATGAAATCTTCCACGACAACATCTCGAGCCGGGCTTCCTCCGACATTACGGATCAGAATTGCATAGACAACCGGCTCTCCAATGACCGCTTCCGCAGGGGCCTGCTTTTCGATTTTCAGTTCAGGAGACTGTTGACCACTCGCCGTCATTGGTTCCGGTTCTGCAGTACCGATCAAGGCCGGATCGACCGCACTTGGAGATTGTTTCGGCAAGGAATCAGGCGGGAACGGGCTGCGTGGCTGTGCTTTCGGGACTTCAATTTCCGGCAGCACTTCCTCAACGACGGGAAGGCTTTTAGGAAGTGTGCGAGGAGCCGTCGGCTCTGGCGTGGATTCAATCTTCGGTTCTGCCACCGGCATCACAATTGGCAATGCCCCGGGAGGGGTCGAGCCATTGGGGACGATGGTTGGCAGCGGTTCAGGCAAGACCTCTTTGGCAGAAGCCGGCGTGATTGTTGGAGATGGTGTCCCCAATGGAGGCAAGGGGGGGAGTTCCAACTGTGGAGCAGGTTCTTTCTTCTGGGCAGGGGTGACTGCCGCCAGTGTTGGAAATGCCGGGGAATCGACACGGTTCTCAGTTGTTGAACCGGTTCGTGTTTCAATTTGTGTTCGTGTGATTTCAGTCGTTTCAATCTCCGTCTTCGTCAACTGGCTCGACAGAACGTTCATTGTTCCGTTGTCGCTCCAGTTTGATTCACGGGATCGAACCGGTGCAGGCTGGGCAGGAGGAAGATTCGACCAATCCGATTCTGGCACATTTTTAGGAGCAGGCATTCTCCCTGTATTCGCGAATTCATTTGCATTCGGAGCAGACAGGGGCAACAACTCCGGAGCCGAGGCCAACGGGAGAGCCGGACGCTCTGGCAAAACGTCGACGGTTAATTGGCTTGTTGCGGAGGTCGGTTCGATCTGCGTGTCCTTCTCAAACGATCCGTCGGCGGTCATGACGCTTGAACGTTTTTCCATGGAAAAACGTTCACTGGACGACTTGAGTGACAGGACTCCAGCTTGTTCTTCTTCGATTTCCACTTGAGTAGGAGTCGCCCCGATGACGCGCATTTCTGCCGGATCCGATCCCTCTGCGACAGATCGCGCTGGAAGGAGTACCGGTGCGGGAGCTTTCGAGAGTTTTCCGTTCGGTTCTTCTTCAGGCAGGACAAGCTGGGACTGTTTAGGCAAGGCAGGAAATGTGGAGAACGGATCCTCAACCGGAGCAGATGCCAGCTTTTCATCAGGCATTTCACGCTCTGGTTCTTCACTTCGAACGGGAAGCGGCTCAGGATCAGGCAAGACTGGAAGCGTTCGCGGTGCAGACGATTCTGCGCGGGGCATCGCAGCTATGCTGGCGAAAGGATCGACCGAGGGGACCTCTTCAGATTGAGCCGCAAGACTTTTCTCGCTCTCTTCAGAAGCAGGTTCTTCTGGTTGTCCGGCGGGAGATTCCTGGGGAATCATCAGAGAAGCGGAGTTTGTCGATCGAAGAGTCAGAGGAGAAACCGGTTCGGCTTGTTCGTCTGATTCCATCTGCTCCGATTCCACCTGACCGGGGGCGGACATGGCGAGATCGGTCGCCTCCTTCAGTTCCATAGAGCGTGATGATCTCAACGTCTCGGAACGGGTCGAAGCCGCGCGAACAGAATCCGATTCCGCGAACAGGTCATGCAGGACAGAAGAGGAGGACGCGACGGGTTCTGCCGGAGTCGGTTCCAGTTCTGGCTCGCCTGCTATTTCTGACTGACGGGGAAGATCAGCTTGTGCTGGAGTGTTCACAGTGGCTGCGAACAAGTTTCCGACAGGGGGAGGAGTTCTGGCGGGAGTCGGCTCCAATTCCTCTGTCTCTTCTGCAGAAAACGCAAATGATTCACGTGTCGTCCGCGAGACCGTTGTTTTTGTTTCACTGCGGATGGTGTCTTGAGCAGCATCCTGCTCGGGTGCGTTGTTGTTTGATTGCTCTGCACTGGAGGAATCAGCAATCGATACGAACTGATCCGCATCCATTTGTGCGATTGCGGTGCCGTTCAAGCTCTCATGAGCTTTCCAGACGACGACACAACTTCCACCAATCACACCCATCAGAACCACGATTTTCAAGAACAGGTTCTGCATCAGAGGAATCCTTTCCCGGCAAAGATTGCGCCCGGCAATCCCGCAAGACATCTCGCATCAATAAATTCAGTACGAAGAACAGAACCGATCCCGATCCGAATTCAGAACGGGAATTCTCCCCGTTTTGAGTGGTTTTGCTTGCGGTTCTTCAAAATTCCCGTCTGGTGTTTCCACCCGGTGAACCCGATTTCCATCAAGAGGTTCAAATGGGTAGCGACATAATCCATACGGCAAGAATGCAATTCATAGCAAAAACTACAAAACGGAGTAAAGTCGAATTCACTTCTGGCAAGAATTGCCGAAATAGTTTCGGAAAGCAAGGCAATCCGAGTTTGACGCGCGGAATAGGAAGAATACAGTAAGGCGAAGGGGTGTAGTGGTCGCAGCAAATTTTATGGATGAATGTGGCCCGCATGATTCTCGGCATTTGTTTCCCTTCCTGCTGCGACACCCTGTTATGCCGATAGAATCGATGAGCCGGACAATGCCTGATTCACAGGCATTTTAGATCAGTACGGAGAGACAATGCGTTACAGTTACTCACGTCACCAGACTTGGACCTGGACAGTCGTGTGCAGTTGCCTGTCCATGTGGATCGCGTCCCAATCCTGGGGTTTTGAAGATGTTAAGCCTGCCGTTGGCCTCACTGGCCTGATCCCGGCCTATGCGCCGGCCGGTCTGACGGAACAGGATTTCAGCGACCTGACGGAATCCATTGATGATTCGTGGAAGGACTGGACAAAGGAAACAGCGGGCATCGTCAAAGATTTCTACGAAGGAAATCATACGACAATCGCTGCGCAGCAAACCGCACTTGATCTGCTCAAAGTGAAACTGAAGACCGTCAAGAAAGCTCTGAGCGATTCCCGGTATCAGTCGATCTATCCGGAATTGTCACGACTATACGGCGTTCTCGCTCCGGAAGTGGAAATTTCCGACGCGATTTTGAGCTCATTCGTACAGGGACCGGAACAGGCTCGTGCTAAGCGACTGACCCCTTCTTTCGAAAAACTGAAGGTCGCCGTCAACGCGGTTGATGCCGATCTGAACCAGTTCAACAACGGTCAACCATGGAAGAATTGGGCCAGTCTTGCCGACCTGTCTGCTCTCCAGGTGAATTCCCCGAATGCGATTGAACTGATCACCACCGTGAAAAAACGGCTGGAAGGTCGGGAGTTTTACACTGCGGAAGCAAAAGCCTTTTCAAGCCGGGAATCATTCCTTCAGCTTGAGGACGCCTTGGGTGCGGTTCTGGCCGCATCGAACGATAACGTTCCAGATGCATTCAACGAAGCCGGATTACGAGAGGCCTACAGCAAGCTGCTGGATCAGTTGGCTCAATATCGGGCTGACCCAAGCATTGATCAGGAAGGAGCGATTCGCCGTTCCATTGATGAACTGCGAGCCAAGTCTCCAGACGGAGGCGTTACGGTTGTTGACGCAATCGGCCGTCAATTCATGAACTACAACCTGCGAGTCACTGCGTCTGAAGGACTGTTGAACCGGTTTGTGAGCGAGACCCGAACGGAACAAAGCCAGATTCGCGAACAGATGATGGAAGCCAACGTCTATGGAAATCAGGTGACTCAGGTGACCAGTTCCATCAAACTGGTTCCGAATCCTCTGGTCGCCAGTTTCAATCTGACATTGAACGGCGTTGTCCGTTCGAATGCCAATGGATATGCCCAGAAAGCAACCATTCAATCTGTGGGTTACCACACGTTTTCCGCTACCAGACCGGTAACGTTTGACGGTCAGGAATTCACATTCGGACCAAGTCAGGTTTACGCTCAGGCAAACAATCAGGCAGTGGGTGCCAGCACCCATGTCAGCAATGTTCCTCTGTTCGGACGGATCGCCAATCGGATTGCCATTCGTGAAGCAAACTCCCGAAGCCCTCAGACCAACGCCATGACGGTCCAACGCATCCGTCAACAGGTCAGCACCAATCTGGACACCGAATCGGCCGACCAGTTGTCGAATGCTTCCAAGCAATTGCAGACCAAAACTTATGGTCCGCTGCGAAAATACAATCTGTATCCCGATGAAATGCTGTGGTCGACGACGCACAGCGAACTGCGTCTCTCCACTCGTTTGATGGATGCTCTGGAACTGGGAGGATCGCAATCTCCTCCGGTAGCGAGCGTACCAGCGAACGGAGCTGTCGTTCAGATTCATGAAAGCCTGCTGACTCACTCCTTCGATCGAATTGGCTTAAAAGGTCAGACCATGACCGAAGATCAGGTTCGTGAACTGCTGGAAAGCCGGCTTTCAGAAATTCTCGATCGGGAAGTGAAGATCAAGAAGTCGCAGGCTGCCGCTCCTGAAGCAGAGCAACGTGAGAATATCCTGGTCTTCGATGAGAAGGATGCCGTTCGCTTCACGATTCATAACGGTGTGGTGACGATCATCATTCGTGCCGGACTGAAACGGGAAGGGGCCGAAGATATTCCGACGCAGATCATCTCCGTGCCGTTCACTCCCACTTTGAGCGACGGCAAGATCATCCTGACTCGTGGAAATGTCGGGGTCAAACCGATCTCCCGTCCTCCCAACGTCGCCGCACAGGTGGCTCGTGCTCAGGTGATGCGACAGAAGATTCAATCCGCCCTGCCTGAACAGACCATCGATGGTTCCTTCAAAGTCAAACTGGAGAACAAGCAGGTCGACCTGTCTCTTGTCGACCTGTCCGCCGAAGGAGGCTGGCTGACACTCGGCCTGAAGTAAACGTATCGAGAGAATTCTCGGTGATTGATATTGAGCGATCGGCAGGCAAAATGTGATACTTTTGCCTGCCGATCGTTTTTAGTACAACAGTTGTACGTACTGAAACGCTCAATACTTTGAGACTCGTTACCTGTTAGAATCGGTCTCGGGAGGGCGAGGCTTCCGCCGAGCCGCAAACCAGGGAAAGCCCGATTTTTCATGCAGCTCAGCAGGAGCTTCGCCCTCCCGCATGTCTGATCATCGAAAAATGAGCGAAACCACAATCTGCAACTGCAGTACAAATTTACGATGACATCGGCGTCATGAGTTCTCCCAATAAAGATCTGACACCCAGTGAAAAGATGCGGGCAGCGCTGCCGGGAAAAACGGCGGCCCGTTCGACTCCTCCATTTCTACTGATTCTCGTTGGAGTGCTTTCAACGGGATTGGTGTTTGCCTGCTGCTTTTCCGGAATCGCGCTCTGGTGGTTCCGTCCCATCACCGTCAATGATCCTGAGCGTGCCCGCGAACTGACCCATCAGATCGTTTCCATCTCCATTCCAGAATCATTCGTTCCCAAAGGGACAGTGGAATGGAACGTCGGTTTTGTGATGCGTCTACGGGGAGTGTATTACGAACGTCTCGTCGGTGATGGTGTGTTGAGCCTGCTGGAAGTCAACACGCGACTGGCCAATGACGACACCGTACGGCGTCATATTCGTGAAACGCTGCTGGAAGAGAGTTCTCGCGGAACCACACTCGTTGTTGACCCGGCGAAGAATCAGAAGGAAACACTCGTCATTAATGGAGAACCGGTGATGTTCAATCTCGACATCGCGCGGGATCCCCGAACCAATGAAGCCTTTCGACTGGTGGAAGGAGTGTTTCAGGGAAACTCCGGTCAGGTTCTGTTGTCATTACGGGTGGATTCCAACCGCTGGCTTGATGAAGCGGTTCCGCTGGATTCACTGACAACAGAAGAAGCCGACCCCAAACTCCCGGGCTGGCTGAAAAGGATGTTGCACTCCATTGGTGGCAACGCAGAAGAGCCTGCCCATTCAGAACCAGTCTCGCCGGTCGTAGCCCCCACACCGGCGGTTCTTCCAGAAAACGAACCGGTTCCTGCCCCCGGTCCATTGCAATAGAGCAGTTTGCTCTACCATGTGCCCGCGCAGCGCGTTGTCAGAACAAGAAAAAGCCTGAATTCCGCGTGGCGAGGACGAGTAAGTCATTTCGCAAGTTGCAATAGGATTGTCGATCTCAGCGATTGTCTTGTTTGACTCGGAGCAGACACTCGTCGGCGATGGCACCCCAGTCGATCTTCGACAATGAGTTCAACAACAGTTCGCGGTGCAGCCCCTTCATTTCATCAACGACGGGTTGCGAAATCTGCTGATGCAGTTCCCAGATCAATTGAGGGCGAACGATCGATTCAAAATAGGAATGATCGCGCTGGTCCGGGTGCTCGCGGCGGGCTTTGTCATAGAGTTCCTGTGCCCGGTTCAGCCAGTGAGGGCTGATTTCTTTGTCTTCCAGAACCCATTCCGCGACCGCCATCGTGTCGCTGTTGGCATCTGGTGGTTCAGGCGAGGTTCCGATGCTGCGTCCGGCGGTTCGGTCTGTATAGCCGGGAACGGGCCCCATCACTTCGTTGTAAAAAAGTCCCCCTGCCTGACTGCGTCGCGACTTCTCTCCCAGCAGATCGATTCCGACGGGTCCCTGGAAGTAATGCGCAATCGATTCCTTGATCTTCTGATCCTGTGAGACCAGCCACATCACCAGAAAGAACGCCATCATCGCCGTCACGAAGTCGGCGTAGGCCACCTTCCAGGCACCTCCTCCTCCACCGGCCATGTGATTTTCTTCCTTTGGTAACAATCACCAATGAGACACAATGATGGGTTGGAAATTCAAAATTCGAAGCACGAAATTCAAAACAAATTCAAAACCGGAAATTCAAAACGTTGGGTTTCACCGTCGATTGCGAGAGACTATTTTCACTTTTCGCATGCGGAAAGTGTCTGGTTTCGAATTTTTGATTTTGAATTTGTTTTGAATTTACTTCCTCTTTCGAATTTCCCCCCCTGGTTACTTCTCGACCTCTTTATACAGATCTTCCATTTCCTGAATTGACGGCCGGGCGTCACTTGGAACTCCCCGTCGCGCTTTATCAAGAACGACTTTTGGTGTCCCGCCATCGACGAACCCGACGATGGACGTGGCAATCGTCTGGCGCAGCGTGATTTCTTCTGCTCCCATCGATTCCATGCGTCCGGCCATCGGACCGATGACGCCATACGAAAGGAGAATTCCCAGGAAGGTTCCCACGAGCGCGGCCCCCACTTTGTGGCCGATTTCTTCGACCGGGCCGTCAATCGCCTGCATGGTGATCACGATCCCGAGAACGGCGGCGACGATCCCGAAACCGGGCAGGGCATCCGCCGTTCGTGTCAATGCTCCAGTGGCGGCGTGATGTTCAGTGGACATCACACGAATTTCGGTATCCAGCATTTCCTGCAACTGACCGGATTCCGTCCCTTCTGATGCCGAAGTGAGGGCTCCGGTAATAAAGGAAAGCAGGTGATGGTCTTTCGCAACTCGGGGGTATTTCCCGAACACGGCTTCCGGCGGTTCGCTCAACAGAGATTCCCAGGCCAGCAACCCGTCGCGCCGCCCGATCCGAAAGAAGTGATAGAGCACCTGAAAGACTTCGATATAGGTCTTCTTACCGGTGTTTCCTCCTTTGAGAAGACCAATCAGTCCAGCCACAATATCCTTGAGTACCTTGGGGGGAGAGCTGGCAATGAGTGCCCCCAATGCCGCGCCGCCGATTGTGACGACTTCCGACAGGTGAATCAGTGAATGGACATGTCCACCAGCCATGCTGAATCCGGTCAGCACGGCCCCCAGAACAACAGCAATACCGATACAGACGATCACAGATTGCCCACCTTCTCAATGCGCACGACCACCCCGGTAGTTTCGCTCTTCTGGTATCGGTCGCGCATCAGGAAACACGCCGTAGAATTTGTTTCCCCTGCCAGAAATTTCGCACTTTCCGCAAATTTTACCGCATGGATCCCACTTTGATGGAGGATTCTGCCGGTTGAAAAATCTGGAGGACCACGTTTTTTTTCGGCTGGTTCCCCCGAATTCAAACCGCAAAAAGCCCGAATTGGCTCGTTTGTGAAGATTGAAATCCCATTTGGAAACGGTTCTGATGTGTCCTGCTCGCTCCGTCCTGTTGACCATCATGAATGAAATCACCGATGTCCAAATCGACGATTCTGACAAAGCCACTCGAACAGGAAACAATGCCTTCCGGCATTCCTTACATCGTCGGGAACGAGGCTGCGGAGCGCTTCAGCTTCTATGGAATGAAGGCCATTCTCGCGGTCTTCATGACGAAGCAACTCGTCGACGCCGCCGGACAACCGGACACCATGTCAGACGCGATGGCGTCGAGCTGGATTCACTCGTTCGTGATGGTCGCGTACTTTTTTCCCATTATCGGAGCGTTTCTCTCTGACTGGCTGTGGGGAAAATACCGGACGATCTTATGGGTTTCATTGCTCTATTGCATTGGCCATGGAATCCTGGCGCTCATGGATTTTCAGACCGGCATCGATCAGCGGACGCTGCTCTTCTGGGGACTGTTAATCATCGCTGTCGGGGCAGGAGGGATTAAGCCGTGTGTTGCCGCACATGTGGGGGATCAATTCGGTCATAAGAATAAGCACCTGTTGCCGGTCGTCTTCGGTTGGTTTTATTTTGCGATTAACTTAGGTGCCACTCTGTCCATCCTGCTGACACCGATATTGCGTGAGCACTGGGGAATTGGCTGGGCTTTTGGAGTTCCCGGTGCGTTGATGGCGGTGGCCACGTTTGTGTTCTGGCTGGGGCGTCACAAGTTTGTGCATGTTCCTCCCTCTGGCGACGCACTTTTCAAAGTCACCTTCAGTCCTCCGGGAAGACGGGCCATCTTGAATCTGATTCCCTTGTACCTGTTCGTCGCTATGTTCTGGGCGTTGTTCGATCAGACTGCGTCCCGCTGGGTTATGCAGGCTGCGAATATGGACCGGAACCTGTTCTTTTTTACTCCTGCCCCTGATCAGTTTCAGGCGGTCAACTCCATCTTTGTCTTATTACTGATTCCGCTGACCAGTTATCTGATTTACCCTGCCATTGATCGAGTTGTACGCCTGACCCCACTCAGAAAAATTGGCCTGGGATTATTTATGGTCGTCCCGGCATTCGCCACTTCAGCACTGGTAGAAACCGCCATTCAGCAGGGACACACACCACATATCCTCTGGCAGATCTTAGCCTATTTCCTGCTGACATTTGCGGAGATTCTGATTTCCATTACCGCGCTGGAGTTCTCGTATACTCAGGCGCCGAACAAGATGAAATCCGTCATTATGGGATTGTTTTATCTTTCGGTGGCTCTCGGCAATTTATTTACAGCCAGAGTGAACGCATTGATCGTTCAGGCAGAAGCGGCGGGGCAGACTCTATTGCAGGGAGCGAATTATTATTGGTTCTTCACTGGCTGTATTGCAGTGACCGCCGTGCTTTTTGTGATCTGGTCACCATTCTATCGGGGACAGACATTTATCCAGTCCGATGAACCCGAAGTCGCATAAACCCTGAAGGGGGCGTCTGGACCTTGTTTTTTACCCCCATTCTTCTCGTTGACTCGCACTATGGGGATAAGAGCGGACTTCGCAAATATCTGCCCTGAAAGGGCTTTATAACACAGCCCAGGGTTGCTCACGAAGTGAGCGTACCCTGGGGTTTGTAGAGACCTCATTTCGAGTCGACCCTGAAGGGGGTGTACAATCCGACTCCCTTGTGCCTCCCCTTACTGGGTAATAACGGTCGGGGCATCCATGAGGATTGTAGAAATGTCTGTCAAAAAACGTGGGTAAGGATCGTCCTGGAAATAACTGTCGAATTTTAAAAGCTGTTGGCAAGCCAGGGTGGCCCGGCCAGAATTGGCCGGGTGCCGCAGGCACAAGAAGCTCTTCCCTCAGGCTTCCGATTTCCCAAGGACTGTGAATGGTCTCTCGGTCTCTGAATTAGAGAATGAGATCTTCTGTGGAATTGCAAGCTGAGGGGCAGGCGTCTTGTCGCTGCGCGACCCGGCCAATTCTGGCCGGGCTACCCGGAAGGTTATTATTTTCAGGACGATCCTAAGAGCAAGCTTGCAGAGCCATGGCACACGAATCATACGTCCCATTCCGGAAACCCCGGCCAGATCATTTCTGGAAACCGCTCTCACTGCGTCGGGCAATATAGATGACAGCACGGACTGCTCCCGCTACGGCGAACATCCATGCACAGGACGCTGCAAATGCAGCAGCTGTGATTGCCGAAGCAATTTGCTCCGCCCCGACCATCGCTCCTAAGAAGAAATAAACTGCGGCAGGCAAAGAGATCATGGTTGCAACGACCATTAAGCCTTGAGTCGACAGAGCAACGATATCCGTGAAATAAAAATCGTCGCTGGCGGCCATGACGGCTCCAGCAAAACGACCCTCAGTTTCTTTCGATTCGCCAGAGAACGCTTTCGCTGGCCGGGGTTTCGTCGGCGACTCGGGAGGCGTGCTCACCCGGAACGGGAACTCCTGTCCACATCGGGGACATTTGACATCGGTCCCTTGCAGGGCTCTCGGAGCCTGAAACGAATATTCACAGAATGGGCAGGTCACGGAAAGCGATGTCATCGAGATTGGCCCTCTCAGTCGAAAACGCAATGGTCAATGCGTTGGAAATTGATTGGGCCAATTCGGTCGATTTCAACACTGTGGGCCCGCAGATTGGTCTATCGACCGGAGTTTCGGGAAGAGGTTTCGTCACGGACTCCGATCAGCAGATAGGCTCCCCGACGATGAACGGTGAAGCGGTGAGCTTTCACGACCATCCCCAGAACCTGTGCAGGATCGGCATTGGTAAACTGTCCGGAGAAATTTCCTTCCACTTGGGGATCAACAATGATGGAAGAACCACTCTGCTTTCCAAGGAGCTTCAGCACGACTGGAAGCGGAGTTTCCTCGAACTGGAACGACCATGTCTGGGGAAGTTCACCCGGGTGCACAAAGGCCCCGTTGCTCGTGTAGAATTCACGCAATCGATCGGTATCTGGTGTCGGGTTCGCCTTCTCTGTCGGCAACGACGCCACTGCTCCCGCGGTTTCCGATGGCATGGACCGGGACGTTCTCTGAATCGGGTCCGGCACGGGAATGCTCAATGGAGAGTCATTCTCAGCCGGAGGAGCAGCCAGTGGCAGTTCTTTAGGAACCGGAGGAGCAGCAGGTTTCGCCGCAGAGATCGCCATTGGCGGAATGGTTGGCAGTTCCGGAACTGCAGCTTCCCCTTTAGGGAATTCGGCTGGAGCCAGTCCCAGTGTTGCAGTCGGGTCAGCAGAGGCCACCTGAAGCGGCTTTCGTGTCTCACTTGATCCTGGTGCTTCTGCTGGCGGATTGCTCGGTGTCGCTACGGTCGGTGTCATGACCTGAGCGACGACAGGTGCTTCTTGTGCAGGAACCTCTGCGACCTTCGGTGTCGCTGGGGTAATCGCCGCGACGCTGCTGGCTTCGATTGGCTTGGTCGCTGTCGGTTTTGATTCCGCCAACACGGTTACCGGGTCAGGAGTCTCATCAACATCCTCTTCGATGTTTTGAGCCTGACTCGCAAGCAACACACGCTCATAGGGAAGCAACGGTTTTTCACGTTGTGCCCGGAGCGCCATCCGAATCTTGTGAGGATTAGGGACACTTAATAACACTGTCATCGCAAAGGCGAGGCCCAGTGCAAAGAACGCAGCTCGGAAGGGGGTAGACGGCATGACGTAACCAGGGGCGATCCTGCTCTCCTTCCTGGTGATGCAAAAGTTGATCGGCAGCAACCTTTATCGGCCTCAACGTGACGGATCTTCCGGGAATTCAACAATTTCCAGTAAGCACTCGCACTAAAACAGAGAATCCCGCAATGTGCGTTTGTTCAGGCTGACAATCAATGAAGATGTTGACCGGCAGAATCCGCCGGAAGAACCGCCATCGGGAGCCATGAACCGCCGAATCAGGCCAATGCTTTTCGGAACGAAGAGTGTCAGGTCTATCATTGCCAGCAGACCGTGACGTTCAAGTTAAAGCCCGGCAGAGAAAGATTGAGAAGACGCTCTAGCGGGACCAGTTGATCTGGCTGAAAATCGTCTGCAGTTTTTCGGCCCGTCTGGGATTCAGTTGACGGACATGAGCAATTCGCCCGAGCAGATGTGAAGAGAAATCACATTCCAGATCCCGCTTCTGTGTTGACGGTCCATGTTTGCGGCAATTGTGGAGAATGGCCTTGAGTCGATCATATTCCGATCGAGCCACATTCAGTTTCTCGTTCACCACAACGCCTGCGACCGACTGACGAGAACTGCCGCGTAAGACCCGGCGCTTGCTCTTCCTGGAAAGGAATCGTTCGGCGTGAATCACTTTCTCAACCAGCGGGATGATTTCGGACAATGCCGGAATCACCACACCTGGACCAGAGAACGTAAGGTCATCGGCATAGCGAGTATACTCCAGTTCGTAAGCATGGGCGAGGCCAGTCAATCGGACATCGAGTCCAAACGCTGATAAGTTCGCCAATGCCGGCGAAGTCGGGGCTCCCTGCGGGAGATGCCGTGCGGCATAGGGGGTGAGTTCCCAGCTTTTCAACGGAGTGTTCAGATTCCATGGAATGGACGTCGTCGTGAGGCGTCCCAGCCACAGGGCCACTTCACGGCTATACCCGAGGCTGCGGAAAATCGCGACTACTCGGGAGTAACTGATATTGGTGTAGAAATTCTGAAGATCGAACTTCAATACCAGCCGCTGCCCGACATGGGGTTCGGCATTAGTGACGATCGATCGACCGGTCACGAATCCATGAGCTGCGGTATGCGGAGGAACATGATCCAGCAATTCCCGCAGAATCTGCTCCTGGACCCGTTTCAACTCACACTTGGGAGCCTCGATCAGGCGGTGTCCACCTGATTTTTTAGTGAGCCAGCGATAACTGTAATGGCTTTGTTTGACATTTTCCGCCCGTTGCCCGCGAAGAGTCCGATGCGTCAGCCAGGCCAGTTTTCCAATCGGAATTCCCAGCCACTGAGCCAGATCATCCGGAGTTTTAAGAACCGGCAACCCAAAATAGTCGAGCCAGCGCTGATCACAGTCTTGCGAGAGATTCAAAAACTCCCCTGGATGACTTCCCGACCATGCAAACCGATACGGCTTTCCTTCGCAAACCTCCTGGCTGACTGGAGTTGCAATGAGATTCGACTGATACCTGAGTTTTGGAAGCGGTTTCAGTTGAGGCTTACGGGGGAGTGAGGAGCCCGATTTTTTCTGATTCCCCGGCGCTTTTGATTTGCCAGCAGCTTCCGGAGCGGGACTTTCGAGAACACTGCGAAAAGGCTCGTTCGTCGCCGTCGATGAGGGTGTTCGAGATGCAGGTGCGGCCCCCTGATCAACGGAATCGGGCTTCCGGGAAAAACCCAGCAAGTTGAGGACGAAATCAAGCAAGCCCATAATGAAAGTCTGCAAAGAGGGATGCGGCAATGAGGGAGGAAGATCTCCTGCTCCAATCAGAAAGACCGGCGGAGTCAAAGCGAGATTGGAGTCCTTTTGGCAGAAACGTCCGAATTCTAAAGAACCCCTGACAAAACTGACCCCGATCCGCTCGCGGAAAGGAAATTTTCATCGTTTGAACGGTTTTGTTCGCGGCTCTAAATAAAGCGTCTGAAATTGGCCCGAGGGCTGCACAACGAATCCTGTGGCGTATGGTTGCACGGTGCGATTCGCTCCGTGAAACCATTCATCCGCCGAATGCGGAACAACGATTCTCCCATGGGGTAACCCCACAGTGCCAAAAGGCAGGGCTTGTGCAACCCTCAGGCCACGGCGAGATTATGGAGCGGGTGAAACATCTGAGTCAATACTGACGGTCAGGAGAACATGACGGAATCACCGATCTCTTTTTGGAAAATCAATGAACCTTTGTGGAAAGTTCCCCGTTGTTCCTTTGGAGAATGGGGCATAAACTACAATGTAAAGTCGTGTCCCGAGACATTGACGGATGGACAGAGACAGGTCTCTTATGGATTTGCCAGGCGATTTTTCGACTGTAATGAACTGTAATGAGATGGCATTTTTCGCCGATATCACAGATGGGATGCACACAACTCCTTAATCAGTCACTTCGTGCCAGATAATGGCGGGAAGTGATTTCGGGACTGATCCTTTAGTCATGTCAGGGCCTTACCGGTGCCGTTTGTTGAAGTCGATCGTCGAATTCTTGATCGCTGCCTGCGGCGTCAGCCTGGGGCCTGGGAAGAATTCGTTGACCGTTTCATTGGGGTCTTCATCCATGTGATCCGGCACACGGCTCACAACCGGAGCGTCGACCTGACCTCCGCGGACATTGAAGACCTCTGTTCTGAAGTGTTTCTGACACTGCTGAAAAATGATTTCGCCGTCCTCCGACACTTCAAAGGAAAATCCTCTCTGGCGACCTATCTCGCCGTTGTTGCCCGCCGTGTTGTTGTGAAATTGTTGATCCAGAAGAAAAAAGGGGAGGCACTCGGTCATACCACGTTGAGTAGTGCCACCGCCCAACGGATCACAGGCGGAGAATCATCGCACACAGCAGTGGATCTGGATGAAGTCCGATCACTGATGAATCAGCTCCCCCCCAATGAGGCAGCGATCCTGAAGCTGTTTTATCTGGATGGGTTGAGCTATCAGGAAATTGCCACTCGACTCAACATCAATGAAAACTCGATCGGCCCCACGCTCCACCGCGCACGCGAACGCCTGCGACAAGGCAAAATTCCCCATTAGCCCGGATGATTCCCACTCGTAGGGTGGGGCGAGCCAACATGATGGTGTGGTGGGTCTTCAGTCGCAGGATTCACTTCCAAAGAACACAGACCGTCGCAAGCACAATCGGCCGTTGGCGACGACTCACCTTCACGTTGCGCGACTTTGACCCACCCTACCATGAATCATTCGGGTTAGAGCACTTTTGCTGACCATGCTTGATGAGCTGTCGCGCGAGGAGCGGTGTTTTTGCACGAGTCTCCTCTTTTCTCATGAAAGTCGAACTCAGACACCTTCTCAAAACCAGCGAGGAAGCTGACAGGACTGTCTCGTCTCCCTCGCTCTCAATGCGGTCCTGAACAGCCAGCACCGGTTCCCGCATGACCTGGATGACATTTTTTAATTACATAACCCGTTTCTAGGTAGCGGCTTGTGGAAATGTCATGGAAAAGCAGAAAAATCCTGTCAAACATCTCTTATTCCAGACAATTTAGTGATAGGAGAGACATACGATCGAAGAGTTCATTCTCGATCGATGACAAAAAGCTCCTTTCCCTGCAATCTGAGGGAGAAAACAGTCGGTGATAGACAGTCAGTCCAGTTACCCAAATTGCCCTGTTTGAGAATGGAATGGCTGTACTCCGCCGAACGGAATGCAGCAGCGTTTGAATAAGAAGCCCTAACAAAACTTGTCCCGATCCGCCTCGCGGGAAGGGAATTCTCATCGTGTGAGACGTTTTGTTCGCGGCACTAAGAGTCGCTCTAATTGGTTGAGACTGGTGAGACGAACGGCTCTGGAGGCAACACACAATCAATCTGTTTATTCTGTGGTGAAACCCCGACCTATTTTGGACACACATGAGGACGAAGCCGGTCATCAGGTGACAAAGGAAGAAGAATTTATTCACCTGCTGATGGTCTCCTATCGTTCAATGTATTCCTATGCGCGGACTTTGGTTCCCAGCGCGGCTGACGCGGAAGAATGTGTGCAGGAAGCCAGCCTGCGATTGTGGCAGAAGTTTCACGAGTTCGATCGGGACGAAAGTTTCTCTCGATGGGCGCGGGGGTTTGTCCGACGGGTTGTGAAGAACTTCCATCGCAAGAAACGTCCCGGCTACACCACACTCGACGATGATCTGATTGAAAAACTCGCTGCCACTCAGGGAGGGTCTCAGGAGTTGCTGGACCTGCGGCGTGAGTTTCTGGAAAGCTGTCTGAAGCGACTTCCGCAGAATGACCGGAAGCTGATTCACAGCTACTACGAACTTGGAGAGTCCATTGCTGCATTGTCCAGACGGCTTGGACGCTCGCAGGCGGCGATTTATCAGGCGATTCATCGCACGCGGGTCGCCTTGTTCATGTGCGTTGACCGCTCATTAAAAGGGGGAGATTGACCGTTGTCGGAGGTGCCATTCGATTTTCGATCTGTTCTTGATTCCATTGAAAAATGGCACGCCGGGAACTTGTGCGAACTGGAAACCTATCGCCTCAAGGAACTGCTCAGGCACGATGCTCGTGCAAGACAGATTTTTGTGGAATATGGAGACATGCTGGCGACTCTGGATCTGACCGTTGGGGCGGAAGCCAGTCCGGATGGAAGCCATGTTGCGGTACGCGCCCTGGGAACACATCGCTTCGATGGTCATTGGAGGCGCTATTGGATGCTGGCGTCGACAATAACAGTCACTGCGATATGCGCAGTTCTGGTCATCTGGTGGGCAACTCCAATGGGACCATTGCCGGCATCACCCCATGATCTGGCCGCTCAGATCAGGAACTCTCCACCGCCAGAAACCTCAATCTCCTCATCAGTGACCGTGACAGATGTCTTCTGGAATGAAAATTCAGATCGACATCCCATGTTCTCGCGCGCTGGTCAGGATCTCCCGTATACGGTGGGAATGACAATTCCGTTTCAAGCTTCTTTCGTGCTTGAAGATGCCGATCTATTTGTGCGAGTCCGGTATGCAAACGGAGCCGATCTGCTGTTTCAGGGACCGGCGACGGTCTACTTTGATTCTGAGAATTCCGCGTCCATTCTCGCTGGGCGCGTTTCCTGTGTCATTCCTCCAGCGGCCGTCGGATTCACCATCTTGAGCCCCCACGGCCGAATTCGCGACCTGGGGACAGAGTTTGCTGTCAGTGTCAGTGAAGAGGAGACAGACGTCTCTGTCGTCAAGGGAAGTGTTGAATGTGAACTGACCGGACCAGGAATCGTTTCAGAACTGACAACCTTGTTTGCAGGGGACCGACGCTTGATCAATGATCAGCAGATCCGGCATCCCAATGTGTCTCTCCCACCCGATTCCCTGTCATCCATTCTCGGGCATCGTTCCGGGATCCGAAAAACACAAGGGGCGATTCACTATGCCCCCGGGTTCGCCCCACTTCCGCGAGAAAAGATAAATCGTGGAGAGGAGCGAATGTATGTCTACCTGGAACGCCAGTCGACTCCTCTGGCCTGGGATCAGCAGCAGGGAACATTCTCAACATTGCTTTCGACGGAGATGGAATCCGCGGTCCTCCTGCCGGAACCTCTTCGACCGGAACATCATTCCCGATCAGCCCGACTGTCAAAGGATTCCGACCGCATCGTCGTAGACACTTATCTTCTCAACTTCTTTCCTACCGGAAAAGGGAAGACCGTCCTGGCAGGATCCATGACATTTCATAATGACATCATTGCCGTGATGACGTCACCAAAGACATTAGATGCAACCGACCGCTTTTCTCCTAATCCAGAATTTATTAAAGCGTGGGAGCAAAGAACATCCTCAGCTCGTGGCAGCAATGAAGCTGAGGACTTTGTTTCGGTGAGTGATGATGCCAAAACACTGACCGTCAGCCTGCAGGCCAGCGGCGCCGGAGACCAGCTACGGATTTTTGTGTATTCCCCAGAGAAATAAATATAACACCAGCGATAACGGGCCACAGGAACTTCTCCTGATAGTTGATCGTATTGCATATAAAATACACTTCCTCTGGACGGGCATACTAATCTGCGCCGTTATCACGAGAGCAGTTCGCTCTGTCGTGTGTGTATATCATTCGACACACACTTCAACAATAAATAATAACAACGACCGGACACTCCACAGGTACTATAAATCGCAGGTGATTATTTTTTAGTTTATCATTTTTTAAGTAGTCCGTTCACATTCAGTTAACAATGTTCCCGTAAAACTTTATCAACGCGGGTTTAGAGTTCAGTTCTCACTCGAGTTATTCATTACAGAACAGGAACGGACAAAGCCATGAAAACAAACACCCCCCGGCCCTCTCGGCTCAGGACAAGGCTCAGGATTCGAAAAGCCTTTACACTGATTGAGCTGCTGGTCGTCATTGCCATTATTGCCATTCTGGTGGCACTGCTTTTACCTGCCGTGCAACAGGCCAGAGAAGCGGCTCGACGTTCACAGTGCAAGAATAACCTGAAGCAACTGGGACTGGCCCTGCATAACTACCATGATATTCACAGTGTGCTTCCGCCGGAGACAATTCATGCGGGGGCACCAGATTGCGATGAATACATCTCCAGCTCGGCTGCCAATCGAACTATTCTCAATCATACCGGCCACATGATGTTGTTGCCGATGCTCGAACAGGCTGTTTTATATAACAAAATTAACTTCTCCCTTCCCACCGGGAATGCTAAGAACAGTGGTTGTACGAATTTGAATGTGAGTTCTCCCCAGTACTGGCAGGACGAGATAAACGGAGAAAAAGTGACCAGCCAGTATGTGTCTGTATTCATGTGCCCAAGTGAAAAGGCACCGGCTCCCCACACGGCAACAACATCAAATAGCCGGATGAGAAATGCTCAGCGAACCACCTATGGATTCATCTCGGGGCAGGTCAACTCACTGCATCGACCGTTTAAAGTTCGTCACACGAATAACACACGGGAACGTCAACGTTCTGCATTTGGGTTTGATGGTTCTGCCCGTTTCTCAGACATCACTGACGGACTGTCAAATACATGCTTGATGATTGAAACCCCAATCACCAAGGCAACTGGAAACAATGCGGACGAACACATCCTGGCGGGGCCATTCTGGAGTCACTGGACTTACTACTTTTCGGTTTCACCTCTTTCGGAACGGCTGAATAACGGAGTAGGAATTAACCGCTCTCGTCCTTTCGGAGGAAACGGTGGCAGTCACACACCGCCGGTTCCCTTTGCCTGGTCGGCCGGGAGTATGCATACCGGGGGATGCCAGATGGTCATGGCTGACGGTGCAGTTCGATTTCTCAACGAGAATGTCTCAACCGCAGTGCTTGAAGGAATTACATCCGCCGCTGGCGCAGAGATTGTTCCAGAATTTTAGTGCCAGTTGATTTTAATATGTATTCATAACTCATATAGCCGTCGTGGCATGCGGTAAAGCAAACTGTGCAAGAGTACGGAGAGCGCTCATGAAAAAGTCTCGCGAGAATGACGTTGATAATCTTCGACGACCTCGAACTGAATGTTTAATATCAACAGGACCGTCGAATCAAGGGGATTCTCCTCCTTTTCAATGGAACGTTTCTCTCTTCATCGGATGGCTTTTTATTGCAATGATTCTCCCCGGCTGTGGAGGCGGGCCTCGTCCCGTCGAGCTAACAGGAATCGTGACATTTCAGGGGAAGCCAGTTCCGCATGGATTTATCACCTTCACTCCAGTGAAACCTGAAGCTGGAAACGTCGTTCGCGTCGTCAGTAGGGTTCAGGACGGGAAATATGTGGCTGCACGCGGGCAGGGAATCACTGGAGGACAGGAATATCAGGTTGAAGTGGGAGGATTTCCTCGTGCTCAGAAATCAGAGGAAGATCAAGTTTCTCCCCTCTTCCCCGTCTGGTCGACTTCTCTTATGACTCCGGAAAGAGGAGGGGACCTTAATGTGGACGTCAAGCCTTAATCAGGCCCATTCAGTCTGACAGAGAATTCGCGGATTCATGTTCTGCTTTGTGGTAATTCAATTTGAGAAAGATTTTCATGCAGAAACTCAACAGGCTTATTGCGTTTTTTGTGTTAGCAAACATGCCTTTTCTGGCAACTGCAGCAGAGACGCTGCCACCTGTTCCTGATGGTGCTTTCAGTATTGTCGTCATTCCCGACACCCAGAAGTACGTGGGAACTGACGGAAAGCGAAAGGCAGAAGGAGACGATCTGTCAAACCCGATTTTCAATTCACATGTTCAGTGGATTGCTGATAACATTGATAAACACAAGATTGCTTTCGTCAGTCATGTCGGGGATATCGTTGATAAGAACAATTCCGATCAATGGAAACTCGCTCAAGAATACATGGACGTGATTCATGGCAAGATTCCGTATGGCATTTCTGTCGGCAATCACGATATGACATCCAAAGGAGATTCGACTCTGTTTCAAAGGATGTTTCCGAAATCCCGGTTTGAACAGTTTGACTGGTATGGGGGCTGCTATGACGGATCGAATCAAGGTCCCCAGTTCTCAGGCAATAACGCCAACAGCTATCAACTGTTCTCCGCCGGGGGGATCGATTTTATTTTTCTGCATCTGGAATGTAACGCCCCGGATGATGTTCTTGATTGGGCCAATCACATTCTGACCCAGCATTCCAGCCGTAAGGCATTGATCACGTCGCACATGGGATGGGGCCCGCTGACGAAGCCAGCTGAAGATGAAGAATTTCGCACATTGCCGAAAGGACGTATGCAGTGGTCTAAAATTCACGGAGCCCGGGGAAATTCATCGCAGCAGATGTGGGAGAAATGCTATCAGAAGCACCCTCACCTGCTGGCCGTTTTTTCCGGAGACCAGAGCCGCAGTCAGGCAATTCATGCATCGAATGCCGGCGATCATGGCAACACGATTCATGAATTCCTCTCAGATTATATGCAGGCAACGACAGAGGGGGGCTGGTTGCGTCTCTATCGTTTTTCACCAGACGCAAACAAGATCGAAGTGTTTACATTTCATCCAGTGACAGAAGAACTCTGTGAAGGAACGAAACTGATTAAAAGCAGAGACCAGCATCAGTTTGAAGTCCCCTGCAAGCTGCGCTGAACGCCAGCAGGGGGAACATGCTGTGAATGTTCCTGTTTCGCTTGCCATGCTCATGCTGCTGACGCGACATGAGCATGACACACTGCGCAAAAAGTTACATTGTAATCCAGCCTTCTGAATCAAGTTCAACTGGACCACGAAGCAGAATCAATGTGTTTCGCGAGTTTGCAGAAACAGAGCCTTCTTTTCTCCGGGAAGTGTGAAGTCGAAGCCGCAATTCCGGAAAAAATCTTCTGACGAAGTGATCACCATCACTTCGAAAACATTTCGGCTGGTCGCCAGTTCGACGCAGGCTTGCGTCAGGCGTTTTCCAATCCCCTGGCCTTGAAAAGTCGGCTCGACACATAACGAACGGATTTCCCCCAGCTTGCGGGAATAAACTTCGAGCGCTGCGAATCCGACAATCTGTCCGTTCTGTTCAGCGACATAACCGGTCGGCATCAGCATTTCGAGTTCATCCAGCGTGCGCGGAAGAATCCGTTGCGCGTCGACGAACTTCTGCAGGAACTCCAGAACATCATCGGCATCTTCATCGATCGCTGGTCGTACCAGAACAGGGGCTTCTGCGATCTCGCCAGAAGATGTCTTGTTGTCAGAGTGTGTCACCGAGGATTCCTGGGGGGCGTGTAATGAGCGTTGGTTACGTTGAAAAAAGTCACTTTCAGTCGTTCTCAGGTTCATATCGATGAGGAAAAGAAGTGGAGGTACAGACAGGAACAGCCTCGACTTCTTCTGCCCCCCTCTCACTCTTTGCCATCTATACAGACCTGAACAACCGAATCAGGCTTCTTCGGTATCGTCGTACTCGGAGAAACCGGTGACGTCTTCATCATCATCTTCCTCATCGTCACTCTCCTGAGGACGGGGAGCCCGGCGGAAGACGGCGACGACGTCATCCACCGGAACAACGAACAACACATTGTTCGATTCAAGATCAACTGGAATCGCGTTCTTGGGGTGAAACAGCACCTTGTCATATTTGGCGATCGGGAATTCGTCGTCGTTGGCAACTTCGACACTCACTTCAACGACGCGACCAGTGATCGTTGGAATTTCCGCCTGATCCGGGAGGACAATTCCCCCCTTCGTCTGCTGACGGCTTCCATCTTTGCGGATCAGAATTCGCGGGCCTAAGGGTTCGACAAATTCGTTCATATGAGTCTCTCCCGCAGTTGAGCGGAGTTTCGAGTCGTTTCAAAACGGCGCATGGCCGCATTTCGTCTTCAGGCTGGATTCGGATTGCGAAACTGAGTTGATAAGGGGTTAGTGAACCATTGCCATGTCGGGCAACCCGAATAACGATGCCGGACAAGACCTGAGATTAGAAAGAGGAACCTGCTTGTAATCAATGGAATTATAGGCAGTTCATGATCAGGTGACGAGATAATCCTGAGACACATCAGCCGGAGGGAATGTGTTTGTGCTTTTTTGCGGTGTCATCCCTTATTTGCGGCCCACCAGAGGTGCCAGTTCCGTTCATTAAACCCGAAATCCTGCCCTGTCAGTTTCTCCAGTGCCGTCAGAACATCCGGATTCTTCACTTCCTCCACGATCGTCACCGGACGCATCACCATGGGAGGGGACGGGCTTTGTGACACATTGACACCATATGGAAGCTGTCCGGTTCGAGAGGCGATTTCGACATCTGGTGGCAGAATCCCTGGAGACATGCCCGGCGCGACTGTCCCCCCGAATGAGAACTGAATTCCCCGATTGACCACCGGGGTGGCAACCTGACGCTGATACGAATGCGTTGTGATGAGAGCATCGATCAGGGCAGGAACGGCCTCTTCGTTCCCAATCTCCGCCAGCGCGGTTGCCGCACGGCAAATCACCGGATTTGCCTTATGTTTCAAGGCCGCAATCAAAAGGGGAACTGCCGGGGCAGAGTGACTTTTGAGAATGACCTGCAGTGAACTCTGCCGAACCGCTTCATGGGGATCGGTCAGATATCGTTCCACTAACGGAGGAAGTGGCCGAAGTCCGGGGATTTGCGCCAGTGTTTTGACTGACAACAACCGCACTTCCGGCACCTGATGGGACGCCATGAATTTTGTCACGGCAGCCACGGCGTCCGGATCACGGATCGACTGAAGCTCATTCAATGCCGTCTGCTGACGATCCGGCGAAGAGCCGGTCAGCCAGCCTGTCCAGGTGCGAATTTTTGAGTTCCACGCCAGTTCTGCACTCTTTTGAGCTGCATTTTTCTCGAGGAGATCCAGTTCCTGCTGAGTGACCCAGCGTCCCTTGTGTCGAAAATACCCTCGTTCCGCCATCATTTCATCTTTGGTCATCCAGCGACCGAGGTGTCGCACGTATCCCAGTGTCTTGCGGACGTCAGGGTGATCTGGATCCAGATCAAGAACCCGTTCCAGTTCTTCTTCCCGCTGATCCGGGAGTCCGTTGATTCGGCACCATTCCGCCAGTTCCAGATGTGATTCAACAGACGGCTCCAGTTGCCTGGAACGGGTGACATATTCTTCCACCTTCTCGGAACGGCGGGAGATGAAGTCGATCTGGTTGTCTGGAAATGTGATGAGCGAACCGGATTGGGTTTGAAGCGTGGTCGTTCCTGATTTCTTGTCTGTTGAAACAATCACTCCCCGGGCTTCACCCCCGTTCTGCAGGCGGATAAGATCCCCTACCGCGTTCGCTGAACCGAAAACGGATCCGCAAAGAAGAAGAGCAATCATCCAGCGGCTGGGGAGCATGACTTTCCGTGACGTTTGAGGGGGTGCCTTTCATTCTAGTAGGATGATTGCCGGCGGCTCAATGAAAATTTGCGGGTAACGCGGCGTCTGAGGAGAGAAAATCATGGCCGGGACAGAGAAATTGCTGACGGTTTGCTCGTTTGAAAGTCGCCGACAGGAAGAAATGTCCCGGTTAATTGAAAAGTTAGGTGGAATTCCGGTCGATGCTCCCTCGATGCGGGAAATCCCTCTTTCGAATAACGCCGCGCCGTTTCAGTTTGCAGACGAACTGCTCGCCGACCGCATTGACCTTGTCGTCTTCATGACCGGAGTGGGGGCAACCGCCTTGATTGAATCATTGGCGACACAGGGGCGAGATCAGGCGGTTCTTGAGAAGTTGAGAACCGTTCCAACGGCCGCACGTGGTCCCAAGCCGGTTGCCGCCTTGTCAAAACTGGACGTCCGCGTTCAGATTCGCGCGCCGGAACCCAATACCTGGCAAGATCTTGCTGCAGAACTGCAGCGACTGCAATTCTCCTTTTCCGGGAAAATGGTCGCTGTTCAGGAGTACGGGGAAGCGAGCAACGACTTCTACGACTGGCTCCGTTCTCAGGGGGCAGATGTCCTGCCGGTTCCGGTCTACAAATGGGCTCTCCCGGAAGATGTCGGACCACTCGAACAGGCGATTCAGCGAACTATTTCCGGCGATTTGGACATCCTTCTCTGGACCAGTGCGCAGCAACTGAATCACGTTCTGGAGATTGCCGAACGTATGGGGCTCCGCGAAGAATGGCTGCAGGCTGCCCGACAGAATTGCGTGATCGGCAGCATCGGACCAACCGCGTCGGAACGCCTGCGGAGCTTCAATCTTCCCCCCGACCTCGAGCCTTCCCACCCGAAAATGGCCCACCTGATTCGCGAATCCATCGAATACGCGAAGGAGCACAGAATCTCAGGGTGATCTTCGGTCATAGTGAATATCTGGCCGATCGGGCACGCAATACAAGAGGCGCCCGCCTGTGTGCCACTGCTCTGCGAGCAGTGCCGAATGCCATTACGACTGGAGCAGGGAACAGCTTTGGAGAGAAGTGGCTGTAGGGCAGGCATTGCCTGCCGCCCCGTTTGCATTGTCGTGCGGTGTATGACCTACCGAAACTAACGTTTGCACTGCTCGCAGAGCTGTGGCACACAGGCATCTCTTTTGGACTCGCCCCGCAACTGCCAACATGACTGCATTTTGTCAAAGCTCTTGCCAAACACAAGGAAAGTTCACTCAGTGCAAGTGCTCAATAAACGGGCAGCTTAAAAAACAGGCAGAAACTGCGGCGAAGCCTGCTGTTCACAATGAACACTTGAATATGTAAAATGGACTGGACATTGGATTGTAGCGGTGGTATCATTCTGACGGCATGCTCGAAACGATGGCGCTGGCACTTAGCAAGAGGCTCTGGCCGGTGCAAGAACTCAGGAAGGAGACATCCACGCCATGCTGGTACTCTCAAGAAAGCCTGGAGAACGGATCCTGATCGGTGAAGATATCGCCGTTACGGTTGTCCGAATTGGGCCCAACACTGTGCGAATTGGTATTGAAGCTCCACGAACCATGAACATTGTTCGTGATGAACTTTGTTCTTCCGGGGAGGAGCCGACCAGGCAGGAACATAAGCTGGTGGCCGAAAAATAAGCTTCCCTTTTCAATGCGATGCGTTTCTGCACGCATTGACTGCAACTGTAGAACGAGGTGCGTAGAGACGTCCCTTGCGTTCGCTTTCTTCTTTACTCGTCGTGGCATTGCTGTCGCCCGGCCTGCAAAATATTCACTGGACTTGACGGGCGTCTGAGACCGATCTAGCATCAAGTCTGACATCTGCCATGACAGGCAATGTTCCTGGAGCCGAGAACAAAACATCTCAAACGAGGAAAATTTCCTTTTCGCGAGCGGATCGCGGGAGGTTTTGTCAGGGGCTCTGAACCAGATACTGAAGTCTCTATCGTGTTGATTTCCCAATCCAATCTGAATCTGATCACCGGGCAGACCATGCCTCCGGCGACAGGCTATTGGTATTGGTATTTTACAAACCCGGGTTTCCGGGCACGGTAGCGGACCAGACTTAAAACTCATGTGATCCGATCCGGCCTTGAAACCCAGTGTGGTTTCAAGGCCGTTTTTCGTTTCCAGCAACACTTTTTCATTTTCTCAACCAAGTTCACCCGGCGAATCAGGAAAGCTCCAATGATTGTTGTCATGAAACACGGCGTCTCGGACGAAGCGATTAAAAGCATTGCCCAGAAGGTCGAACAAATGGGTCTGAAAGCTCATATCATCTACGGAACAGAACGGACCGTCATCGCTGCAGTCGGCGACAAGCGCGATCAGGAGCGGGAGACACTTGAATCCTTTGAAGGGGTGGAGAAAGTGGTCCCGATTCTGGCTCCATACAAGGTAGCCAGCCGTGAAGCCAAGCCGGAACCGACCGTGATTCGTGTACTCGATCTGGTCCTCGGTGGAGGAAATGTGGGGGTGATCGCCGGGCCTTGTTCCGTGGAAAGCGAAGCCCAGATTCTGGAGTCCGCCCGACAGGTCAAAGCGGCGGGAGCCAAGGGGCTGCGAGGGGGAGCATTCAAACCCCGCACCAGTCCTTACGCATTCCAGGGACTCAAGGAAGAAGGCTTGAAACTGCTCGCGGCCGCGCGAGAAGAAACCGGACTGGCCGTCGTCACCGAAGTCATGACCCCGCACCATGTCGAATTGGTCGCGCGATATGCAGATGTTCTGCAAATCGGTGCTCGCAACATGCAGAACTACCACCTCCTGCAGGCGGTCGGAGAGATCCGTAAGCCAGTCCTGCTGAAGCGAGGACCGAGCGCGACAATCGAAGAGTTCCTGCTCGCCGCCGAATACATTCTGGATCAGGGGAATCAGGATGTGATTCTTTGCGAACGAGGGATTCGTACTTTCGAAGCTCACACCCGATTCACGTTGCCGCTGGCGACGGTACCTTACCTGCGGGAACGGACACATCTTCCAATTGTCATCGATCCCAGCCATGGAACCGGAATCGCCTCACTGGTTCCGCCGATGTGTGCGGCAGCCGTCGCTGTCGGTGCGGATGGACTGATTATTGAAGTTCACCCTGACCCCAAGAAGGCGATGAGCGATGGAGCCCAATCCCTCTCGCCGGAGGCATTCGAGCAGGCCATGACGCAAAGCCGAAAAGTCGCCACCGCTCTGGGAATGACCATGTCGTGATGTCATTGCTGAGGGATCGTCACGAATGAATATCCCGGGTGGCCCGACCAATATGGCCGGGTCGCGCAGCGACAAGATGCTTGCCCCTCAGCGTTCAATTTCATAGAAAGACTTTATTCTTCGATTCGGCGACCGATGGGCAGTTCACGGTCGGTGAAGAGAATGGAATCGCAGGGAAAAAGCTTCTTGGGCCTGCGGCACCCGGCCACACTGGCCGGGTCACCCGGCTTTCGAATGTCACGTGGACGCAGCGTCTTTCCGATCGGAAATCACGCTGCGTCTTCATTGATCATGGCTGCTTCTGCGATGTGCGGGATGATCAATTGAGTACTTTTTCCCACTTCTCTTAAATCGACAGGGCGCATCCATGTGGGACGAACTGTTGATTCAGCGCGCGATGCGAACGCCGTCGAAGAGAGGTCCGGAAGAATATCAAACTCCCCGGTCGTGGTAGACTCGACGATAATCTTCAGCAGATTGCAGCGGGAGAATTGTCCAACCAGTTGGCCTTGTCGAACGACCGGCAGACTGCCGACGTTCTCCTCTTTGAACAGACGGCAAACCTGATCAATGGAGGCAGTGCATTCGAGTGCGAGTGCCACCGGGGACATCAACGCGGCGATTCGGGCCTGTCCGTCTCCCCCCATCAGGCGGTAATTCAGAAACTCCTGATCCGGCACCATTCCCAGAAGTTGCTCGGAGTCATCAACGACGTAGACTGCGCTGGCATTTCTGGAGATCAGCAGTTCTTCAGCGGTCCCAATTTCCACCTGGGCCGACACCATCACCGGGGATTGCAGGGCAATGTCGCGCACCTGACGAACCATCCTTGACTCCATCTTGATGAACCGTCTCTCCATGTTCCCTGCGGAAAGCAATGTTCTTTACGAACTCAGAGCATCTTTCAAAATGGTCTTCAGCGTTCCGCAGTCGTCGAGGAAAGCTTTGACGTGCCTGAACGCCCGCATACGACTGCACACGGTAGAGCAAACTGCTCTAGAAAGATGGGATCGGCAAAAATCGCCCGCAGTGTGAGTCTATTTACAGGAGTTCCTGGTTTGCTCAGGAAGGTGTCGTAAACAGGAGACGGAATTCCATCCAATTTTCTACCCACTCTCTACTATCCACTACCCACTTTATTTCTCCTTCAATTGTGAAATTGCCAAGCGGGTGTTGAAACATCTTCAGACCGGCGGAAATTGCCAACAACTGGCATGGAGAAAATTCCTGACCGGAATCGGCAAGAGACGCTTGTCCTGCTGCAAAGAGCGGCAGATAATAGGAAAAACATCCTGAGTTTCGGCACAGTCTGCAGGTGCGTCATGAAGGCTCCGGCCGCGGAGATGGAAAAGTTTATTCACACGATCACATTTTACGGAATTGGCCTCGTTATTGCTTTGATCGTGATGGCTTTTGTCGTTCATCGCATCCGTAACTGGTATCGGGGTAGTGATGATCCTGCCGACAATCAGGATGAAATCATTCGCCAATTAAAGGAATCGGCATCGCAAGGTGAGTTGACGGACGAGGAATTCCGATCCATCAAGAGTCGGATTTCGAGCCAGCGTCAAGACAGTCTCCGGAACGTCGCTTCCCCCAAATCGGAAGCGTCAATCAGAGACGAGAAGAAGACTCGGTAACACGAGACTTCTTCAGAGAGAGTGATCTCTCTGGTGTTTTTTGCCGGTCTCTGGTTGACTGGAATGGGAAGCCAGAAACGTCCGGTGCAATGTTGCGATAATCCATGTGTCGCACATTCGTCGATAAGTCAGTTGTATCACGTCCAAGACGACGGTCGATCGTTAAGTGATTCGTATCCCGCCAACATGGAGGGGGCGGAGTACAGAAGACAGTTTCGGGCCTGTCCCGAATAACAGCCTTAAAGGGTTCTACATGACCTCCAAGGAATTGAGTGCCGGCCGTAAAGGAACAGGCAAGAAAAACGCCAACTGTTCTTTCTGTGGCAAAAGCTATCGGGATGTCGGCCCATTGGTCGAAGGCCCGGGCGATGTCTATATCTGTGGAGAGTGCATTGACCTGTGCCAGTCGATACTGGATCAGGATCGGCGCCGCCGTGGAGAAAGCAAGAAGCTCTTCCAGAAGGTGCCGACGCCACGCGAAATCGTCGCCCATCTGGATCAATATATTATCGGCCAGATGCACGCCAAGAAAACGATGGCGGTGGCCGTTCACAACCATTACAAGCGGTTGATGCTTTCCGAAGATGTCGATAACGATGTCGATATTGAAAAATCGAACATCCTGTTCATCGGACCCACCGGCTCCGGAAAAACCCTGCTGGCAAAAACCATTGCCAAGTTCCTGCAGGTTCCGTTTGCGATCGGTGATGCGACCACGCTTACTGAAGCAGGATATGTCGGGGAAGATGTCGAGAATCTGCTGCTGAAACTGCTCCATTCCGCCGACTTCGAAATCGAATCCGCTCAACGCGGGATCATCTTCATCGACGAGATCGACAAGATCGGGAAAACCAGCCAGAACGTCTCCATCACCCGTGACGTGTCCGGGGAAGGGGTTCAACAGTCATTGCTGAAAATGCTGGAAGGAACCGTTTCCAATGTTCCTCCTCAAGGAGGCCGCAAGCATCCTGAGCAACAGTACATTCAGGTGGATACCTCAAACATCCTGTTTGTCTGCGGCGGAACGTTCGTCGGTCTGGAAAACATTATTGCTAAACGACTCGGCCGTAAGATGATCGGTTTCGGTCACAGCGTGCAGGACGAAGAAGAACAGCGCCGGGCATTACTGACTCAGGCCACTGTTGAAGACGTGCTGGAATTCGGATTGATCCCCGAATTGCTTGGACGTCTGCCGGTTCTCAGTACATTGCAGACGTTGTCGGAAGACGAACTGATGCACGTTCTGACAGAACCGAAGAATTCGCTGATGCGGCAGTACTCGAAACTGTTCGAAATGGAAGGGGCCGAACTGGAGTTCCAGCCACAGGCCTTACGGGAAATTGCCCGGATTGCCCGTGCAAAAGAGACCGGTGCCCGGGGATTGCGAAGTGTCGTTGAAGGGGTGATGTTCGACATCATGTACGACCTTCCCGACAAAGGCAAAGGGGCCCACTACGTCATCACTCCGGAAATCGTTCGTGGTGAAAAGAAAATGTTCGCCTCGGAAGATGAATCCGCTGCGGCATAAAGCGGTTTGAACCGAAGTCCAAAATGAATTTCGGCAGGCGAATGAGGGGGATTGAAAATTCAATTCCGTTCATTCGCCTGCCTTCGTTTTGGAGAGCAATTCAAAATCTGGTAACACTTTAGTCAAGTGAAGTTGATGTTCCTTGTTCCCAAGCTCCGGCTTGGGAACACACTCGACGCCAAGCTCCAGCTTGGCCACAACGACGGCCGGTTCGTGGTGTTCTTCTCCAGGACAATGAGGAGAGGGTTGTGGGTGAGTGTGAGGTTGCCTTTCAACACGAACTCGAAGCAGAGCTTCGGGGCGAGTGCGTTCCCAAGCAGGAGCTTGGGAACGAGGAGTGACAACTTCAAACGGCTAAACTGTTACTGAATTTCTGGTTTTGAATTTTTGCAAAGCACTGTTGATCAACTCGTTTTGTCGCGCCCCCTATATGGACATCGTTTCTTCGACCGAACGCTGTACCGCGGCGTCTCGGTGATTACTTTCGGTCGCGCTGATCGACTGATCAAACGAATCGTTCGGTGATCCGCCTGTGACATGCAGACGATGGCCATGCCACCAGGCCCAGGCATCATTCGTTCCCCACGGCTGAACCGGAACAACTTTCGAAAGGTAATCTGCCAGCTTCTCCGCCGAGGCGGGACGATCCCCGGGATCTTTTTGCAGACACCACATCAGAATCTGTTCCAGTTCCGGGGCAACATGGATCTCGGCCCGTTCCGACGGGAGAACTGCCGTCCAATGCATATGCTGCTGAAGAACGTCAGCCACGGTATTCCCTCGGAAAACCGGAGTTCCGGTCAACAGGAAATACCCGATCGCGGCCAATGAATACAGGTCGCTCTGAGGCGTAATTCGTTCACATCCCTGAGCCGCTTCCGGGGAAATGTAGAGGGGCGTTCCTACAATCCCGCGCGAATTTCCGGTGATGTCCGACTCATCTTGAGAAAGAGTGGCGACTAACCCGAAGTCCAGCAATGTCGCATGATCGGGACGATTGGCTCTCACCGAAATCATCACGTTTTCAGGCTTGATGTCCCGGTGGATCAGGTTCATTCCATGTGCTTCCGTTAATGAACCACAGACCTGCTGCAGAATCTGTAAGACCCGCCCGTCAGGCAATCGGCCATGAAACCGCACCAGATCGCTCAGTGTCATGCCGTCGATCAGTTCCATGGCATAATAGAACAGGTCATCAGGAGTCCGGCCGTAATCAAAGATGGAAACGGTATTCGGATGCCGCAGCTGGGAAGTGAGCTGAACTTCTGCTTCAAACTGGGCGATGGTGGAACGATTCGTTCGATCGGCTCGTAATACTTTAACGGCGGCCGGACGACGCAGATGCACATGTCGGGCTTTGTAAATCGCCCCCATCGTGCTTTCCTTGATCTGTTCTTCCAGCACATAGTTTCCGAACTGCTGACCGACAACGGCGATCTGTTGCCGACGCCCTTCAAGCTGGCTGAGCATCGCATGCTGGATGCGGTGGACCAGGGAAACCGGATTGTGCAGATTGGGATTCAGTTCTTCGATGGCACGGTCGACTGCACCGACAATTTCCATTATCTGAAGATTGGGAAGAGCCGCCTGAAGTGCGAGCAGTCGGTTGATTCCATTGGGAGACTGCCGCATCACATCCATTAATAACGCTGAACAACTGCACGGAAAGCCAGGAGGAATGTCTTCACCGGCAACAATCATCTCTTCCGGAGCATCGTGATGTTGCAGGACGGCCAGGGCCAGATTGTTCGAAAAGCCCCAGTCGAGCAGTGTTTTCGCAGTGACTTCAGCATGAGTCCAGTCGAAACGCTTTCGTTCGAACTGATCGATCGATTCGTTTCCCCCCTGATGCAGATACTCATGATAGTCAACCTGATGCCGTCGAGTAAGAACAGGCAAAAGCACGTCCTGCAACATTGCTGCAGTATAAGCGATGGTGTCGTTCAGTCGCAGAGCCCTGGCAACTTCCCGGGCAAACAACGCACGTTCTACGGTTTCTCTGCGAAAATCCGCCGTCGCAATGAGCGGCGATTCCATTTGCTGAACCGCATTGGACAGGGCACTGGAAAGCAGAATCGTGGTGCTGTTGGGAATTCCCAGCAAGGCGATGGCCTGTGGAACGGAGTCGACTTTATTCCGCAACCCGCGCAGGCAGGAATTGACGTTACGCAGCAACTCGGCCGTGAGAGCCGGTTCGCATTCAACGACGTCACTTAATTCCCTGACGGTGACATCCGGTTGACGCGCCTTCGCTGAGAAATCAATCACCGATTGCGGAGGCAACGGCAACTGGGATTCCCCTTTCCACGTCACATTTCGCAGACGGGAAAGAAGGCGTTGTTCATTCACATTATTAATGATGTGCTGAGAAGCCATAGCGGGGTCTTACGCGATTTTCCGACCGGTCATCTGTGAAAGATGAACGGAGATTGAAGGAATACAGTCGTTCCAGGCGCATTCATCGTGACCGTGAATCGAAATCCTGACTCAGACCGGTTGCAGGCAAGGCTGTTCAGTCGGAATCAAATCTTCCATAATCGTGCAACAGTTACGCCCCTTTTTCTTGGAGGAATACATCGCGTGATCTGCTGTTGCCAGAAGTTGCTGAGTGAAATTCGCAACCTGCCGGCTGGGAGTCGACAACGCTCCGCCGATGCTGACCGTCACCATTAACGACAATGATCCACTGGGCATCACTTCGGATTCCACCTTTTGCCGAACCCGTTCCGCCTGACGTGCCAGGCCGGTCACATCCTGAGCGGAAGAAAGAATGACGAATTCTTCCCCTCCATATCGGGTGACAATGTCTTTGTCTCGAACAACAGATTTAATCGCCGCAGCAACTCCGCGTAAAACATCGTCACCCACCAGATGACCATGCGTGTCGTTGACTCCTTTGAAAGAGTCGACATCGACGAAGAGAATGCCGATGGGCTTCTGGTTTTCTTTTGACTCCAGGCAGCGATCCGACAATTGCTGCATCAGGTAGTTCCGGTTGAAAACGGATGTCAGAGCATCTGTCATCGTGGTCTGAGTCAATTCCAGAACACGCTTTCGCAATCGCCCGTTTTCTTCAAGCACTTCGTGTGTGGGAGTGCTGACGGTGTCTTCCTTGATCATCGCCGCGTTGGCTGCCAGTTGAGAGAGTTGTCCCATGGCTTGCGAAAGCAGTTCCAGCGGAGAACCGACCTTTGACATATCAACACTGAACAGGTCGCTATGTTCGTCGAGTTCCTCACGAACCTGATCCACCAGTTCATTGACGACCGTTTCCGGCTCTTTGAGGATGACGGAACTGAGTTCATAAATTTTAGCAATTGCCAATCCGCATTCTTCACCAGAGAAGAATTCCCCGAAGGCCGACGCCATACGTAGGATATCAGCCAGTCCGACGATTCCGGTCGAGCGATTATCACAGGCTTCGTCCAGAGAAATGTTCATCGTCTCGACCGCGTGCACGCAGTGTGTCGGGAGATTCCATTCTTTGAACAGGTTCAATGTCACCTGCATTGAAGTGACATCTCCGGTTTGAGCTTCCACCGTATCGATGGATGCCCCCGTCTGAGCAGCCTGCCGAACACTGGAAGTGAACAGTTCCGGATCCCCGTTCAGCAATGCCAGGCGACCAATTCTTGCCAGCAGTCCCAGCGTGAATGCTTCGCCGGAGTCGACGTTGGAATATCGTTCCGCCAGCAACGCCGCCGAACAGGCCCGAACCATGGACTGAAACCAAAAGTCGGAATAGTAAGTGGCATATTTTCCGGTGTTCATGGAGGCTTCAGCCAGGGAGAATCCGAGGGCCAGCGCCATCACGGTTTTCTTTCCCAGCAGAACGACTGCCCGTTGCAGATCACTGACCGGCTTTCTCAGTCCAAACTTGGATGTATTTGCCGCCTTAAGAATCTTGCCTGAGAGTGCCGGATCAGTCTGAAGCACATAAACAACATCGGAGATGCCCACCTCGGGATCGGAAAACATCTTCAGCAGGCGGATGGCCACCGTCGGCAAGGAGGGAAGTTGAGAGAGTTTTTGAAGTTTGCTTTCCATGCCTGATCCAATTTTTTGCGGTCATTGCCAGAGGCGTTGGAAACGGTGTCGGGAACCGCCAACTCCTCCGGCGAAATTCTCAATGCCCAATGAATTCCACAAGGTGGCAACCGCAACCTCATGGCACTCAGTAATAAATGAAGACTTAGCCCCGCTCATCGTCTGTCCCACCGACCGGAACAAAGACGAAGGGATGTCTGTGCCCTCAATGAATATTTCCTTTTTCCAACATGTGTTGCTTTCAGAGACACCCATGTCGAGAGAATGCCACCTTTGTTGTGAAAATGAATCGATTGGATCGAATAGGGAGATTTATCCGGACAATGTCGAGTCAAAAAAATGGAAAAGATGGCAGGGCAGGGAGAAATGGCGAAATTTACGCGAAACAAAACTGGTTTATCTCACCCCTTCCCCCTTTTTTTCAGAAAAGATTGCAGTCCGAAAATGCCGATTGTGACGATAAGGCCAACTTTATTGAGGTTTCACCATGTTTCTTTTATCCAACGAGTACAGCCATCTGACAAAATTGATGGATGTTTCCGAGTTGCGACAACGGGTCATCAGCCAGAACCTGGCCAACGTCAATACACCGGGGTATCAGCGACTGGATGTGGTCTTCGAGGAGGAACTGGCCAGGCAGATTCGATCGGGAGAAACCGCCACACCTGGACTTCAACCGAAAGTCCTGGTGGAAGAAGGACTTCCACCGCGGGCTGACGGGAATACCGTCGATGTCGACCGGGAGATTGGGCAGCTCAACAAGAATGCGATGCTCTTCCAGACCTATTCACAATTGCTGTCGTCGCAATTTGATTTAATGCGACGCGCAATTCGTTAACAGGTTTGAACTTAAGTCGAATAAAAAGGAGGGGGACATGGGATTCGGCAATCTTTTCTCGGCAACCGGAATCTCCAGTTCCGGGTTGGCCGCAGAGCGAATGCGAATGGAAGTGGCGGCGAACAACATCGCCAACGCCCATTCCACCCGTTCAGTAGACGGAGGAACTTACCGTCGTCAACAAGTGGTGTTTGCAACGGCGATGGATTCACTGACCAAAGGAGGGCCGTCGGGGACTGGGGGACGTCTTCCGGAACTGGGAGGAGTTCAGGTTCAGGGAGTGATTGCAGACGAAACGCCACTTCCCAAGATCCTGAACCCCGGCCATCCTGATGCGGATCAGGATGGTTATGTGGAAATGCCCAACGTTTCTCTTCCGACGGAAATGATTGATCTGATGACCGCCAATCGGGCGTACGAAGCCAACTTGAAATCCCTTCAGATTTTCCGACAGATGGCAGAGCAGTCGTTGAGTCTGATGCGTCCGAATGGGTAAACGTCATCAATAGACTGAGCTTGAATTGATTCAATGAATATTGGTTCCATTACTTCCGGATATCCCATCCCCTCTTCGCCGGGCGTGATCAAGAGCGAAGCGGGGGCCGGGCTGACGGTTTCTCCGGCAGTCTCTCCGGCCGGCGGGGATGTTCCGTTTTCGAAAATAATGAATCAGTTTTTGCATCAGGTCGACCAGCAGCAGCAGACGGTCACGCATCAGGTGAACGATCTTCTTGCCGGGAAGGCGGACAACATCCATGAGATTGCGATCAACGTCGCTCAGGCGGACATTGCATTTCGAATGGTCATGGAAGTTCGCGACAAAATGATCACCGCCTATCAGGAAGTCATGCGAATGCAGGTCTAACTCCTAATTCCTAACTCCTCCCCACTACTACGTCCCCTCAGGCTCTCGACATGGATCTCGTCAAGACATTAAGTACGCAATTGCAAGGACTGTGGGGACGTTGGAATACCGGTCAACGTGTCGGCATCGTTGCTGCGCTGTTACTCAGTCTTGCTACGATTGTCGGAGTCGGGATTTGGGCAGGCGTTCCGGAGTATGTTACGGTCGCCGACCGTCTCAGTCCGCAACAGGCTGCGGAAGTGGTCAGCACTCTCGAGTCTTCAGGAATTAAATATCGATTAAACTATGCCGGTTCCTCGATCCTTGTCGGCAAGACTGATTTGAATCGAGCACGTCTGGCATTGAAGGATGTCATTACACTCTCCGATCAACCTGTGGACGCAATGATCAGCGAAGGGATCTGGTCTGATCCCACTTTGCATCAGGCTCGATTGGCCAGACAGCTTGAAGTCCGATTGGCACGGTCCATCTCTCAACTCAGTCCTGTGAAGAGTGCGACGGTTCATTTAAGCCAGTCTGAATCAACGGCATTCCTCAGACAGCGTTCTGCGTCGAAGGCAAGCGTCATACTGGAGCTTCAACCGAATGCCGCGTTCACTTCGAGCGATGCTCGGTCGGTGGCATCCATGGTGGCTCATAGTGTGGAAAACCTGCAGCCGGATGACGTTTCAATTCTTGATACGAGTGGACGATTGCTGTCGACCACGCAAGGAATGGAAGCAGATGTCACTGGTCAGTTGAGTTATCGCTCGCGCGTCGAAGCCGATCTGGCGTCGAAAGCGGAAGCAATTTTAACCCAGATGCTGGGACCCGGTCGGGCCGTCGTACGTGTCACTGCGGACGTCGACTTCACGGCGACCCAGACAAAAGAAACCCGATACGATCCCGAACTGAAAGTCAAAATTTCTGAAACAATCCATTCTGAATCCGCGACAGGCTCCACCCGTCCACAGCAGCAGGGGGGCCCAGTCGGAGCCAGCCCGAATATGGATGCGCTTGCCTTTAAGTCAGGGGGCGGCACCAACGGCACCAAGATGGAAACCAACACGACAACCTATGAAAACGCGAAAACGGAAGACACCGTTCACCGGCTTCCCGGACGTATTTCACGCTTAACTGTCGCGGCAGTTGTGCAGCTTCCAGAACAGACGGATGCAAGCGGTCAGGCTGCTACGGCGTCGGTCGTGACTCGGGAACAGGTGGAAAAAATTATCAAACAGGCGGTTGGCTTTGATGCCGGGCGACTGGATGAAATTGAAGTCCTTTCGGCTCCCCTGGCCGGCAATGCTCCGCTTGTGGATGCCGTGCCTGTGGCTGCCCCCTGGGAGCAGTACGGACCATTGTTAAAAAATCTGTCATTAGGATTGGCCTCGATCGTGGCACTCTTCCTGGGCTTTATGGTTCTCCGCAGAATGAAACCGATCGTGGTCGAAACTGAGCAGAAAGGAAATCTGCCGTCGGAAATGGTGCTGCGGATCGCCGATCTTGCGGAACAGGTGGAAGAGGATCCAGAAACGGTCGCGGCAGTCATTCAAGCCTGGCTGCAGGCACCGGGCGCTCAGAAAAACATACGGCAACCAGAACAACACGTTGCCTGACAGGATAAAAATCGTGGACGCGGATCAGTCAAAATCATTACGGGAAGAACGTGTTCTCAGTCTGTTGCATATGCTTGGCAACGAGGCTGCGGAAGCTGTTTTTCCACATCTGGAACCCGAGACCGCAGCGATGCTCCGGCAACGGTTCTCGAGTTTCACACCCGCTTCGACGACGGTCCGTAAACAGAAGCAGATCCTCGACGACTTCGAACGGTTTCTCCAGTTCACCAGACGAGGATCAAACTCTGGATTGAAGCTTCATCAGGAGGAGGATGTTGCGGAAGAAGCAGCCGAAGAGATCGTTGAAATGACGGGAGACCCGTTAATCGATATCGATCGAATTAATATCTATCAACTTGCCAGCGCCCTGGACGAAGAGCAGCCACGGACTGTTGCCATTCTGTTAAAACTGGTTTCGCCTCACCGGATCGCCCAGGTCGTGGAACTCCTTTCCGATGAAAAGCGGGAACAGGTGATTGGACAAATCAGCCAGGACCCCCGTGCTCCGGAATTGATTATGAAGCGACTCGCAGCGTCGGCGATCGCACGAGCTATGCAGATGCCGACTCAGCCACGTCCCAAGGACGATCCTGTCTTTCGACTGGTTGAAGTTCTTCGGGCAACCGCCAAGCCAAAACGGCGTCACATTCTTAAAGCGATCGAAGACCAGAATCCGGATCAGGCAATTCTGGTGAATAAGTCGCTGTATCAGTTTGAAGACTTGAAGGGGATGGACGATTCGCAGATTCAGCGAATTCTTGCCCGCGTCGATTCCGCGACACTCTCCACGGCACTCTTCGGAGCGGATGAAGAAATTGTTGACCGCATTATGGGGAACCTGTCGAAACGTGCCCGGGCATCGCTTCAGGAAGAATTGAGTTTTCGAAAAAATGTGACAGGTGCGCAATTAAGGGCATCACGCGATCTCGTCACATCTGCTATTGCCGAATCGGAACAGGAAACCGAATAGCAGATACAAGAAACCGAATTTCAGAAATTTTCCCTAATTCCTAATTCAGTAGTTCCAAGTTTGCCTCAATGGAGGGATCAGTGGGTAATGGGTAGAAAATGCAGGCTTTTTCTGACCTCTGGTCCCTGAATCCTGACCCCTTGCTCTCCATCACAAACAAACTTGGAAGTACTGTCATTCCTAATTCCTACCCACTACCCACTATGGAACGTTTGTCAGTCCAGTTCAGAAGCTCTCCGACCGGCATTCGGTTGCGTGGCCCCGGGACTGTCACAATGGTTGACATCGCGCCACCGAAGCCGGCTCCTGTCGTTACACCGGTTCAGTTTCGCCAGGAATCGCCTCGTCCGACAGTGACAGAGCCTGATCTTACTCCGTTACTGGGGGCCATCACAGCTTCCATTTCGGAAGTTGAGGAACGGCGCCAGCAATCGCTGGGGGAGCTGCAGCATGTCGCGATTGAATTAGCAATCGCTGTTGCTTCGCAAGTAGTGTATCAATCGATCGAACGGGGAGAGTTCGCTGTTGAAGAACTGGTCTCCCGCGCCATCCATGAAATGGGCATCGGTTCAGCAATGACGATTTTCCTGAATCCTGCTGATTTAACATTATTACATAAGCGTCTGGCAACATTAACACCCTCATGGAATCTGGATCAGGTGGAACTGAAAGCCGACACCGGAATCGCACGGGGCGGATGTCGGGCAGAGCTTCCGGAAGGACGACTGCTCGTTTCCGAAGTGACCACACGATTGTCAGAAATACGTCGACACTGGATGGAGGAATTGGATGACGCTCAGATTGAACGTCGACGTGCTGCGGGAGAAAGCCCGCCGTTGCGACGGTTTCCGGACCGCCGGGAAATTGCGTAGCGTTCAGGAACTTCTGACCGCACGCCTTCCCGGGTCGATTGGTGAACTTGTTGAAATTCGTACCAGCGAAGACGAACGTCTTCTTGCGGAAGTGGTCGGCGTACAGGATGATCTGTGCCAGATCATGAGTTTTCATCACAGTTCCGGCTTACGTCCCGGCTGTCAGGTGATTGCAATGGGACGCTCGGTCCGCGTTCCTGTCGGTCCCGCATTATTAGGACGAGTGCTGAATGGACTCGGTCATCCAATTGACTCGCCAGATCCCGTGGCGGTGCGGCGGTGGAGAACAGTCCGCAACGATACTCCTGCGGCATTAACCAGACAACGAATTGTGAAGCCCCTTGCCACCGGACAACGGGTGATCGACGGGTTATTGACAATCGGACAGGGACAGCGTGTTGGGCTGTTTGCCGGAAGTGGCGTGGGAAAAAGTACGCTCCTTGGGGAAATTGCCAAACATGCCGACGCCGATTTGAACGTCATTTGTCTGGTCGGCGAGCGTGGTCGCGAGGTCTTGCCTTTTCTGGAAGACTGTCTCGGAGAAGAGGGACGAAAACGTTCGGTTGTCATCGTTGCGACGTCTGACGAAACCCCGTTGATGCGAATTCAGGCAGTTCGATCGGCCATTGCCATCGCCGAAGATTTCCGGTCTCGTGGAGCAAATGTTCTTTTCTTCCTCGACAGTCTGACCCGACTGGCGTTCGCTCAACGGGAATTGGGATTGCTCCGGGGGGAGCCTCCCGGCACAAGAGGATATCCGCCGTCCGTATTCGGACTTTTGGCTGGAACACTGGAAAAACTGGGAACAAATGATGTCGGTTCCATCACCGGACTGATCACGGTTCTGGTCGACGGCGACGATATGGACGAGCCAATCGCAGATGCTGCCAGATCGATCCTCGACGGGCATATTGTACTTGACCGAAAACTGGCCGCACAGAATCATTACCCAGCCATTCACGTTTTACAGAGTGTGAGTCGTCTGTTTCGGGAAGTCACGACGCCTGAGCATCGGCAGTCCGCACAGCGAATTCGGCAGGTGATGGCGACCTATCAGGAGGTGTCTGATCTGATCCAGATGGGAATGTATCAGAAAGGAGCGTCTCCGCAGATTGACGAGGCGATCCAGATGATGCCGAAGATCACCAGTTTCCTCAGACAGGAAATCGGCCAGTCAGGCACGTTCGAAAAAACAATTGAGGAGATGGCTGGAATTAGTAGGTAGTGGATAGTTTATAGTGGGTAGCAATGTGGAGGATGTTCTAAACTTAAGATATTTATAATCCTTTCTGCTAATTCCTAATCCCTACCCACTACCCACTCATTTCCCCCATGCACCGATTCCAATCTCCATTACTGAAAATTCATTCTGTCTGCGAACAGCAGAGACGGTTGGCGGAGATTGAACTTGCACGGGTATTGAATCTTCAACGGCAAGCAGAACAACAGGTTCACGAGGCAACAACAGCAGTCGAAGTCGCTCAAACGGCCATATCACAAGCGATGCGGACAAGAATTTCGTCCTCCATGTTACTGGGGATTCAAGGTCATCTCGTTCATGCAAAAGAGAAACTGGAAGTCGCTCGAACGCAGGTTCATGAGGCGGCCAGTAAAGTAAAAGTGGCTCGTGAGGCGTTTCAGAAGATTCAAACTCAGGTGGACGGATTGTCACGTCAGTTGGATCGGCAACGGGCAGACTACAGAAAAGAAGTCTTCAAAGAGCAACAAGGCGTCATGGATGACGGCAGCGTTTTTCGCTGGACCGGATCAAACTGACACCAGGGTGATGTTATGGTCAAAATGCTGGGTGTTCTGGTTTTCGGAGTCTTCATGTTCTGCGCGGCCGCAGGGGGATCGTGGTACGTTCAGAACAAGCTCCTGTCTCCTGCAGCTACGGCAAAGTCTGCCGATTCCGTTCTTCCTGAAGGGGAAATTCCAGGGAGCAGCGCGCCATCTGGAGAAAAGAAAAAGACATCCATTTCCGAGGCGGCGCAATCCGTTGCAACTCCAACCGGGGACAAGGAGCGTCTTCCCATTGCCATTCGTCCCAGAGAGATGAGTGTCGAGGAGCTTCTGCGATACAGCATGGGGGTCAAGGAGCGGGAAGAAAAAGTGAAACAGAATGAAGAACTGCTGCAGAAACGTCGGGTTCAGCAACAGTTGGCACTCGCCGATATCGAAGGAGAACGCCGCGAAATCGACGACCTGCGGTTACAGGTTTCCGATCAACTGAAACATGCCGAAACACTCATCGAAAAGCTGAACGATGTCCGCACCCGATTTGTGAAAGAGAAAGATGACGCTTCGCAGTCGTTGCAACAGATGAAGCATGAACGGATCACCATCGATCAGGAACATATGGATAACACCAAGCGGCTCTCGCAGTGGATCCAGAGTATGGAACCTGAGAAAGCGGCCGGAGTTCTCACATCGATGGCGAATGACGGAGATGAGCAAATGGCCATTGCCGTACAGATTCTCCGTAATCTGGAAGAACGGGAAGCAGCCAAGATTCTCTCGGCGATTGACGACACGAAACTCGTTCAGCAATTGATCGAGAAGTTCCGCTTACTGCAGAAACCGCCGGAAAAGACTGCTCGACGACGCTAGACACGGCATTCAAAACCGATTTCGATTGACCGTCTCAGGACGTTTATGGGATAGGGAGCTTTCCTCTTTAGTTTTCCCAATCCTGTGACTTGCGATCATGACGATCCTTGAAGTTGCCGTCATCCTGCGTGACCTGTTGCTGACAGCACTGGTCTTAACACTGCCGTCGGTTGCTGCCAGTTTACTGGTGGGAACGGTGATCAGCATTGCTCAGACAGTGACGAGTGTTCAGGAACAAACCCTCTCGTTCGCCCCTCGAATTATTGCCGTCGCAATTGTGATGATGGTCACGCTCCCCTGGAGCTTGAAAATGGCCACCGGATTCACGTCGCGGATGGTGTTTCACATGCTTGAGGCGATCCGATGACAGAGGTACCGCTCGCAACGGCGTTCGCGGTAGCGGCTTTGCTGTTGATGCTGCGCGTGGCCGGCTTTGTCGTGTTTCTCCCTCCGTTCGCCGGCTCGATGATTCCGAATACAGTCAAGATCGGAGTCGTTGTTTCCTTTACGGTTCTCTGGGGATTAAAGGCCATTCCCGAAGTCGCGTTTTCATTGAACCCCGATGTCACAGGGAGCTGGATGCTGCTCGCCTGGCTGGCGATTCGAGAGACATTGTTCGGGGCCACATTGGGCTGGCTATTAGGACTGGTGTTGATTCCGATTCGTATCACCGGGGCTTATATTGTTCAGGAAATGGGTCTCACAATGGCCTCGGTCACCTCTGCGACGGAGAGTTCTCAGACCAACGTTCTCTCTGAAATTTTCGAAGTGGCCGCAATTCTGTTTCTCTTCGGAGCGAATCTCGATCATCAGTTCCTGCGACTGTTCGACGCCACGTTGACGGCCTTCCCGCTTGGCCGTTCATGGACGTTGCCGGATCAGGAGTGGTTCATTCACAGTCTGGCGGAAACCAGTTCATTAGGCTTAGCGATTGCGGCACCGATTGGTGTCGTCATGTTTGCGGGAATGATTGCCACACTCATTATTATGCGTCAGGCCCCGCAATTTAACTTATTCACATTTGGAGCCCCAATCCGGCTTGTCTTAGGACTGCTGGCGTTAATCTGGTTCCTGCCATCGATTCTGACTGGGATGGTTCAGAACATTAAAACATTCACGAGCTTTCCGGGACTATAGGTGAGAGCGGCATAGGACAGGCAACATGTCGGACGATTCCGATCTGAGTAAAACAGAACAGCCGACACCTCGCCGTCTTGAACAGGCGCGCGAGGATGGTCAGGTTGCGTTCAGTCCCGATCTGAATAGTGCGTGTGCGTTACTGGTGGCGGCAGTCGCGGCGCTCTGGGTTCTGCCGCAGATGGGAATGCAGCTTCAATCGTTATTAAGAACCCGTATTCTGCAATTGGACGGGTCTGTCTGGAATGAAGCGACCACGTATATTGCCACGCGCTGGCTTTTTCAGAATGTCTGGCTGGTTGCCGGTGGCTTATCAATTGTCTTTCTGGTGATCAATCTGCTGATTGCCCAGCTTCAGACCGGTTTTCGAATCACGACGAAACCGCTCTCCCCAAAATGGGACAAACTTGATCCCGTTCAGGGGATTCAACGCCTGTTCTCGCTCGACAGCGTCATTCGGGGACTCCAGGTGGTTGTGAAAGTGACAACCTATTCGGCCATTTCCGGCCTGTTGTTCTGGCTCTGGTACGACACAATTCGTACGACGACTCATGGAACCCTGGAACAATCGGTGCGAGTCGGCTGGGAAATGATTGTTCAGATCATGCTGACACTGGCAGGGGCCGCGTTTGTCTGGGGTGTTGCCGATTACGGAATTCGCTGGTTCCGTCTGCATCAGAAATTGAAGATGACGTTGCAGCAGGTGAAAGATGAGGCGAAGGAAGAACAGGGAGATCCGCTCCTTCGAGGCCAGATTCGCCGCATGCAGAAAGAGGCGGCGCAACGCAAATCATTGGCCGATGTTCCGAGGGCGAACGTGATCATCACAAACCCGACCCACTATGCGGTGGCGTTGCAGTATGAGCCAGGCAAGATGAAAGCTCCAAAAATCCTGGCAAAAGGGAGCGGAGCATTTGCCAGACGAATCGCTCAGGTGGCACGGGACAATGGCATCCCCGTGCTTGAACGCAAACCACTCACGCGAGCGTTGTATGCGATCGGAAAAGTGGGGGAAGAGATTCCGCTGGAATTCTACCGCGCCGTCGCCGAAATTCTGGCCCAGGTCTACAAACTCAAGAAGCCGTGACCTGGGAGGGCGAGGCTCCCGCCGAGCCGCAAACCATAGAAAGCGTTCCCTTGCTTGCGGCTCAGCAGGAGCCTCGCCCTCCCGGAAACGGTCTCTCTTTTATTGCAACTCTTGCATTGAACCTCTGCAAAATTCACCAGAACTCAGGCCCCTGTTAATCGGCAGAAAGTGCCGGTTGTGTCAATGCCGGGATATTTTCTGGCCAGCAGATTGTCAGCAGGTTGTGAACCTGTCGAGAGTTCGGATCAATCCGTCTGCTCCGGAGAGCGAAACTGTCTGGCCCCCTTAAAGTTTCTCTGATCGTTACATAAAACTCTTTTCCAGTCTTCGGCACGTCAAGTGCGAATTGGATTCAGAAAATGAGGAAGACCTCCTTTAAAGTGAAAGGATGTCGACGTCGTTTACGATTCAGCGGGACAAAGAGAAGTGATGATCGCACGCGTTGTGTTTCAACGAAACTGGATGGGAGTGCTGCTGGCGGGCTGCCTGTCTGCGTCTCAGGTCATGGCGACCGAGCCTGCTGCCACAGAACCAGTCGAACAGTCACCAGTCAATCAGTCTGATTCGGCACTCTCAACAGCCGTGGCGCTCAACTATTGTCGGGCCTCATTTCATCGGATCCGCAAAGACCAGTCCGATCAGGTACTTCATGAGGAACAGGAAAAAATCCTCAACAACCTGAATCTCGGGCAACTCAACGATCAGGAGGTGATCACATTATACACCTCTGTTCTGGACGAGATCGGTCAGATCGGCATGGCGGACAAAGAGCGGGTGATGCATAGCAATCATTCCAACTCACAGATCCGTCGCAAGATCACCTGGGACGCGGTCGCCTTTGGCACCGATCTGATGACGGCTCAGTTCGGGAGCGCGGTTCGGACGGGAGCGAATAGCTGGTGGGATTACCGGAATCAGGTGTTTCAGCGTGACGTGACGATTCACAAAATCGACAAGGACCGACACAACGCGGTTGTCCAACGGTCGAATATGTTTCTCGACACGTTCTGGAAAATGGCTCGCAAGAAAAACATCCCCGACCGCTGGCTGGTGCGCGGTGATGACCTTGATCAACTCGAATCCGCGACGAACGAAAAAGACCCGGAAGTCCGCTTACGTGTCCTTCGTCGCATGGAACCATACATGGAGGCATACCCTCCTTACTGGTATTACGTCGCCAGAACTTATCAGGAAATGGGAAAGCTCAACGAAGCGATTGAGGTTTATCATCGGCTGGAAAAACTGGGACAAGGGCATTTTCGGAAGGATGAACTGCTGGCAACTGCCATGGCGAATCAGGCCGCGATTGAGGATCAGCTCGGAGACCGCATGGCAATGGCCTCCGCCAGAAAGGCGCTTCGGTATTCCACCGATGTCTGGGAAGCCAATCTGATTGCCGCTCGTGTTTTGCAGCGTTGCGGACAGATTGAAGATGCGGAAGACGCCATTCTCCGAAATCTGGATGTGGAACTGGAACAGTCACACAGCAATGTGTTTCTGGCGTCGCTGTACTTCTTCTCCCGGCAGGAAGACAAGTTGACCGCGATGCTTCACAACCCGAAAGCCGTTGCACATCTCCCGGCCCCGGTTTTGTTGCGATGTGCCGCCCTCGTAGGGGCTGAACGAACTCCGCCATTGGTGGTGAACAATATCTTGGCGTCGCTGGAGGCCTATCCGAAAACCGGACTGGGACCTGATCATGTCGTTATCCGAGTGGGAACAGTCTGGCAGTTGCACCTCGCCCGGCTTGAAGCGTGGGAGAACGGAAACAAGCTGGCAAACCCCCAAGTTCAGGGAGGCAAAGGATATTACGATTTGCGATTCGCCTCGAACGCCGATCGTGGCTTCTCTCTCTCCCCGACCAGCGGCCCTAAAGAGTTGACGCTGGTTCTGGCTTACCCTGATGAAACGGTGTTACGCCTCACATTGAATCGTAAAAGTGGAAGTTCATCGGATCGGGGAGGAAACCCCTTTACCGCGTCGTCGATGCGCATCTCCGATATCCGTATTGGTGACGATCAGTTCGCCTTGCGACAACGTGAAAGCCAACCGGTTCCCAGTCCGGAAACTCCGCAATATCACGAAACTGCCAAGCCGGATCAGGCGGGAAATCTCCTTGCTCCCCGTCGTCCGGAACCGTTTGGTCGCCGCAATTCCGCGGAAGGAGAGTCTGCCTTCATTGAGCGATAATCAGGCCTCATCTTGTACGAATGAGACGGGGGACGTAGAATCAGAAGCCTCTTCCTGACACCATTTTCGGTTCGCTCAGGAAGAACTTCGAATGACATCAACAGGCAGAGGGACGGCCGGATGACACTGTATTCTCGTTTTCTGTATTCTCATGACAGAATCGCGTTGGCGGGCGGATTGATTTTATCCGCCCTGATTCTGTTCAGTCCCGCCCCGGTTGCCGCCGCTGAAACCGAAACGAAGCCAGAAACAGAAAAAGCTTCCGCTGACTACTATGAACTGATGCGGGTCTTCGTCGATACCTTTCAGGAAATCGACCGTAACTATGTGAAAGAAGTGGACCGTCGCAAACTGGTGGAAGCGGCCGTTCGCGGGATGCTGGAAGAACTCGATCCTTATTCGGATTACATCGCTCCCGATGATCTCGGAACATTCACCGAAGCCATCTCACAGGAATTCGGCGGGGTCGGAATTCGGGTGAACTGGGACCGGGAACAACGATCCATTGAAGTCGTCACTCCAATGCCGGGAAGTCCTGCGTATAAAGCGGGAATCAAGGCAGGTGACCGGATTGTTGAAATCGACGGAACACAGGTCAAAGATTTTCCGAATGGAAAAGAACTGGATACCGCCGTTGAAAAACTGCGTGGAAAGCCCGGCGAGAAGGTCGAAATCGGTGTGACACATGTCGGGGCGAAAGAGGTCGACAAGATCAGCCTGAAGCGGGAACTGATTCAGCTCGACACCGTTCTCGGCAACACCGCTGATGCCGAAGGGAAATGGAACATGATGCTCGATCCCGAAAGTAAAATCGGGTATTTCCGCATCACTCATTTCACCAACCGCAGCACAGCTGAAGTTCGAGAGGCCCTGAAATCCCTGAAGAAAGAGGGACTCAAAGGACTCATCATCGACCTGCGATATAATCCCGGTGGATTGCTTGAAGCGGCCGTGGAGATTTCAGATCTCTTTATCGAGTCCGGCGTCATCGTCAGTACCGACGGTCGGAACAGTGCCCATCGTTCATGGAGTGCGAAACGATTCGGTACTTTCACCGGCTTTCCCGTTGCCATCCTCGTGAACCGTTACAGCGCTTCCGCGAGTGAAATCGTCAGCGCCTGTCTTCAGGACCACGATCGCGCCATTGTCGTCGGGGAACGAAGCTGGGGGAAAGGGAGTGTACAGGATGTCATCGATTTGGAAGATGGGAAAAGCGCTCTGAAATTGACAACCGCCAGCTACCATCGTCCCAGCGGAAAAAACATTCACCGCTTCCCGGACTCGAAAGAGACCGACGAATGGGGAGTCAGCCCGAACGAGGGGTACAAGGTTGAGTTCTCGTTTGACGACCACCGCAAATATCAGGAAGACCGCCAGATGCGCGACACCATCGGCAAGAACCTGACCAATAATTTTGTGGACAAACAACTCGAAAAAGCGAAGGAATATATCCTCGAACAACTTGCCGCTCCTGCCGAAGAGAAGAAGGCGGAAGAGAAACCGGAGTCCGACGAGGAAAAGAAGACTGAAGAGAAAGAAGCCAAAGCTTCTGGTCCTTCTTCCAGTCTGCCGTTGTTTATTGTTCCAAAGATGGCTGCCGGATGATTCCAAAAATCTGCAAAACGTTGACTTTCTCTGCCGTCACCGCGTTTGTGGCGACGGCAGGCGTTGTCGCTGCCGGAATGCTTTCGCAAGAACTCCGACATATACTGTTTTCGCGAAATGATCCCTCTTATCAGACACTGGACGAACTTTTCAGGACCCATCGCTCGATGGGCTACACAGTTCTCCATCAGCCTCGGGACAATAAAAAGTATCGAATTATGGGGGCCATTGCTGACAACGACCCCAATTCAACACATACGACGATCAGGGGGACGTTTGCCGTTGAAGATGGTCGCCAAATTCACTTTGAGGTTCCCAAACCTGCTGACATGGAAATCAGTGTTGAAGGGCTGAAACCTGAAGATCAGGGGGCTCTTCAGTATGTTGTTTTCGCTCGCCCTTATGGAAAACATGACTGAAGTTTTACTGGCGATTGAATCGTCGTGTGATGAAACTGCCGCCGCAATTGTGGATCGGCAGGGACAGGTTCTCAGCAGTGTGATCGCGTCTCAGGATGAACTGCATGCCCGATTCGGGGGAGTCGTTCCCGAGATTGCATCCCGAGCCCATCTGGAACGGATTCTTCCTGTCATCGACGAATCGGTGCGGCGTGCCGGTATTACGTTAAACGATCTCTCGGCCATTGCTGTGATGACCGAACCGGGTCTGGTCGGATCGTTGCTGGTTGGAGTCACTGCCGCGAAAACATTGGCTATGGTGCTGGATCGTCCGCTGGTGGCGGTGAATCATGTTCACGCGCATTTGTACGCCTGTCGAATGCAGGCGGAACGAGACATTTTTCCGGCGATTGGACTGGTCGTCAGTGGCGGTCACACCAATCTTTACGACTGCCAGAGTGCTATTTCGTACAAGCTGCTCGGCTCGACGATTGATGACGCTGCAGGAGAGGCTTTCGACAAGGCAGCCGCTCTTCTCGGGTTGCCCTATCCGGGAGGACCGTGGATTGCCAAAGCGGCCGAGTCCGGCAATCCCAAGGCGTTTCAATTCCCGCGATCGTTTCTCCGTGACGAGCGTCTCGCTTTCAGTTTCAGTGGTTTGAAAACGGCAATTCGATATACCGCACTCGGGCAACCTGGCTCATCAACACCTGCTCCTCCGCTGACTCAAGAGAGAATCGCCGACCTCGCCGCCAGTTTTCAGGAAGCGGTTGTCGACGTGTTGATTGCCAAGTGTCGACAGGCGTTGAAGCAATTTGGAAGAAAGACACTCTGCATCGGAGGAGGGGTCGCCGCGAACCACCGTCTGCGTGAAGAACTTGAAGTGGTGGCCAAACGCGACGGCATCAATGTCATCATTGCCCCACTTTCTCTCTGTACCGATAACGCAGCCATGGGAGCCATTGCCTGGGAACTGCTCGACGCTGATCAGCTTGCCGGGTTGGATGTTGACGTCACTCCGGGATTGGTACGACACTCCGCGTCATGAGCGTGGTCGTGATCATGGCTATGATCACGATTGTCCTGAGAGCAAAGCCGGCTTCCGGCCGGTTCCACCTGCATGGTGAGATGTTCGAGATGAAACCCGTTCTGTAGTCTTCCGTTGAGTTCATTCAGGACCGTATCGAAGGAGGCATCCGGAGCCAGCGTCACGTGTAGTGTCAGGGCATTTCGTCCGCTGGTGATCGTCCAGAAATGCAGCCGGTGAATCTCCTCCACCCCGGAAACGCTTTGAATCTCCTGTTGCAGATCTTCGATACTGATGTCGAGTGGGGCGTATTCCATAAGAATCCACACGGCATCTCGAACAAGGTTCTTTGCGGAATACAGGATGATGATGCAGGCCAGAACACTGGCGACTGGGTCAGCCCAGTTCCAGTTGAACAGCCAGATCAGCAATGCCGCAGAAATCACGGCGACACTTCCCAGTGTATCTCCCAGGATATGCAGCCAGGCCCCGCGCATGTTGAGATTGTGGTTGCGGTCACCATGCAGTATGGAAAGACTGGCCAAGTTCACAGCCAGTCCGCCACAGGCGATCAGCAGCATGGCTCCCGACAAAATCGGTTGCGGAACGAGTAAACGTTCCACGGCTTCCCACAAAATTCCGCCAGCAACAACAAACAGCAGCACACCATTGAACAGGGCCGCAAGAATCTCAGCACGATGCAGCCCAAATGTCTGGTGTTTTGATGGACGTCGCATCGCGAGCCAGGCCGCTCCCAGACTCGCAAGAAGTGAAATCAGATCCGACGCCATGTGCCCGGCGTCAGCAAGAAGCGCGAGAGAACCGGTCCAGAGTCCACCCACCACTTCCAGCACACAATAACCCGCCACCAGCAGGATCACTCCCCAGAGTCTCGGGACATATTGAGGCAGTTGGTGCGAATGGGCTCCGTGAGATGAGCAACTGCCTGACAAAAGAAAAGTCTCCTCTCAACAAGAGAAAGCCGAGTGACGGCGATGTGTCGTTGTTTTACCTGAATACGAACACCCTAAGTGCTTATTCTGTTTGGTGTTGAACGAACCCATCAACCTGACAAAATCATGATCAAAATTTGGGGGCGTTTTGTCAATACGTTGTTCCCCGGATTATTCGTAGGGTGCATGAAGCACGAAGAAATCAGGAGAAGGGTGCATTCCGCAACTCCGCGTCAAAAACAGTGTGTGGTTTCCATCAGGACAAAACTTCGTGCGCAATGCACCGCCACTTCAGGAGTTGCTGCAGGCACCCTACCAGAAGTATGAATAATCTAGGCTTCCGGAGTTGCACCGATATCCAGAAGGGAAACGAACACGGAATCCTCTGTCATTGAGGGATATCTAATACTAAAGCTGTACTTATTGAAATTCCCAGTGGATCGCGATTGAAAGTGCCAGTTTGGGGTCAGGAATGCCTGACCTGCTCGACTGCAATCTCGGTCCAAGAAATGTGCGAAAGTCGAATTAAGGTGACTTACAGCAAGTGCCGCATTGAGTGAACCTGTTCCACGAAAGAGAGCCCCAGTTCTTTCGACCAGAGATCAGTCAATCTCGCAGTCATTGGACCGCTCACCGTTCCTGCGGCGGCCGATCTCATCGGGATTCCGTTGATACTGGAAACTGGCACCAGACAATACGTGGAGGAGGTCAGGAACGCTTCGTCTGCGTTGGCGACATCCTCGGGGGTCAGGTTGGCTCGTTTGGACTTCACTCCATTCCGTTGAGCCAGCTCGATGACATAAGCCTGAGAAATCCCGGGTAATGTCGTCGATGCACTCGGAGTGAATAACGTGCCGTTTCGGACAACAAACAGATTTCCAGAACTGGTTTCGGTGACGAATCCTTCGGAGTCGAGCAACAAGGCCTGAGCCCCGGCATCAATCTTTTTGACTTCCTGATCTGCCAGATGCCAGTTCAGGCGACTGCGATGCTTGATGTGCGGCGAAATGGAATCGGTCGGAATTTGTCGGACACCGGGAATCTGGAGCGAAACGCCATGTTCGAACCAGGTATTCCATAGCTTCCAGGGGAGCGGCGCGGAATAAACACACAGCGTCGGCCGACTCTGTTCAATCAGTCCGTTCGCATCACCGAGCGATTGTCCGGCGGTGACGAATACGACAACAGCAAGGTCATCCTCTGAGTGAAGGAAACGGCAGTTTCGCGCCGCCACTTCATGAATGGTTCTCTCCAGAGACTCCAGACTGAGTGATTCTCCACTGGCCGGGAGCGAGACTCCGATCGCCTGCAATGACTTCTGCAGACGTTCCAGATGCTCCGGAACAAGATAAGGCTGGTGCCGTACTGTTCGCATCCGTTCAGTGACAGTGGCTCCCTGCATGACCCCCAGGTCAAAAACCGGAAGTCGGGCATCAACAAACGGGATCAGTTCGCCGTTGAAACTGGCGATCCATTCAGAGCCGGTTGAAGTCATGTCAAATGATTTTCATGGTGAAAATGGAGGAGAAACCGTGTATGATAGTGAACATGATCTCAACAGAAATTGTGACAACAGTCTACCTGATTCGCTATGGCGCCATACCTGACGTGATCCCGGGAGACTGGGCCGAAAGAGACCGACTCGTGCGCGGCTCTCAAGTGGTGATCCGTAACGCTCGTGGAGAAACTCTGGGGACGGTTCTGGAAGAATACCGTCCCCGTTCGGTGGGAGGAGAGACCGAATCCTCCTCATTCTCCATATTACGACGGGCCACTCCGGACGACATCGATCAATCTCAGCGGCTGCTGAAACAGAGCCGGTCTGAATATCCCGTCTGGTGCCAGAGGATTGCCGATTGGAACCTCGACCTGCAACTGATCGATCTGGAATGGACACTCGACGAATCCCGATTGATTCTGTATGTCCTGAACGATCGTGGTCCGGAATGCACAAAACTGGCACTTCAGGCGGCCGCCGCCGGACTCGGAGCAGTTGACGTTCTCCCTGTCAGCGCCGAAGGACTGGTCACCTTGCCAAAGGAATCGAAGGGAGGAGGCTGCGGAAGCTGTGGCTGCCATTAACCCGACTTCGCCGATTCTCGAAGAACCGGACTCACCCCGTCCTCATCCTGCTGACTCGAATATCGAGGTGCTTCCGGATCTGGCTCCCCGACCACTGCGACAACGCATCGTTCTGGGATTTTCGGACATTATGGCCGGAGGGTTGATTGGCTTGGTCCAACTTTATCGGATGACGTTTCGATTTATTTTAGGGGGGCGGTGCCGGTTTGAGCCGTCGTGCAGCGAGTATTTCATTCAGTCTGTGAAGAAACATGGGCCGATTCAGGGGGCAGGACAGGGGATCTGGAGGATTTGCCGATGTCACCCCTTTTGTCGGGGGGGATACGATCCTCCGTAAGAACGCCTGACAAAACTGACCCCGATCCGCTCGCGGAAAGGGAATTCTGATTGTTTGAGAAGTTTTGTTCTCGGCTCTTAAGAATCCGGTATAATCGTTACACCTGATGCGGTCCGACAGAATGCCGTTTCTCAGGCGGAATCGGGTCAGGTTCCACGGTTGGATCAGTAGCGAAGATGCCGAAAGATCAGGGCAGGATTTGCGGAATTCTGTTGGTCCGTTCGTGCGCCTGTTGACAGTGCAGAAACGGCAGCCTTAGGATAAACCCGCATCGTTGTGAAAGAGACCGTAAATTCTCCTTCTTGCCTTACCGGATTTGTCTCACAGGAATAAGTTGACATTTCACGGTCGACGGAAGCAGAATTGAAGAACCGCTCAATTTCGTGAACTGTGTTCGTGAATTGAACACAGTTCCGGACAGAGCGTTTGAATTGTCGACACCCGCACTGCTGAAATTCTCACAGTTGAGATCCTCACAGTGCGGATACATGGTAGAGCAAATTGCTCTCGTTTCCCGTCACCATTTCCGTCTGCGATCGTCATGACCAAGATCGGTAAAATTCTCGCAGTCTTCGTCGCCGCCTTCAGTCTGGCGTTCGCGGGATTCGCGATTGCCACCGTCTTTGGCGGTCCCGACTGGCAGCAGATGACGAATCGTGAATATCTGAAATACTACAAATTCACCCGTGGAGGGGCTCCGGATTACATCTGGACCGCCACCCGGCTGATTGACGGCGCTCAGGTGTCTACTTCCAAGCGGCTGCCGGAAGTCATTACCAAAGTTCTGGATGAAGTCACTCAGAAATATCAGCAGGAACTCCAGGAACTGAAAGACCGGGAGCCGAATCTTCAGGCACGGGTCGAATCGCTGGAACGAGCCAAAGCCGCAGACGCCATCGGACTGGATGCTTACGAGGCACGGTTAAGAGAACGTCTTGCGACGGCCCGTGCACAGGAAGCGGACCTTTCCTCCAAAATCATTGCGGCAACCAACGAAGCCCAGAAACTTGAAAATGAAACGGCTGTTCGACGGGAAGACGTGTTGCGTCTCCAGCAGACCGTGGCCGAGATTCGGGCGGATCACTTCCGTCTGGAAGAAATTCGCAAGCAACTTGACAGTATCCTGATTCAGTTTCAGGGAGATGCCGATCGGGCGAAAGCACGTCAGAACTCTCTGAAAGAGCAATTGCAGTGATCAGCATGACTGATGCCTGTTTCGTGTGACAGAACTGGTATCGAGAGTAACTTTGAACAGTGTTCCGCAGTGGTCATGTGAGGCTTTCGTGTGCCGAAACGCCTTCAAACGACTGCAGACGGTAGAGCAAACTGCTCTCCTTACGATTCATTGAAACCCGCCTGTGCGGAGCAAGACATGTCCTACGTCGGTAAAATTCTGGTCGTCATTCAGCTGGTGCTGAGCCTGCTGTTTATGACGTTTGCCGGAGCCGTGTTCACTGTGCACCAGAACTGGCGCGCCAAGCACGATCAACTCTCCAAAACTCTCGATTCGACCCGGGGGGAATTGAATAATTTCCATGAAGAGCTGGTGAACGCACGGCGTGAGTTCGAAACAAAGCTTGCAGAAGAAATCCAGAAAGCAGGGACACTCGACGCCCGGAATAAAACGCTGGAAGTTCAGGTGACACAACTCACGTCCCAGAACGAACAACTGCAACAGCAACAGGCGACTCAGACCGGTCTTGCGGAATCCAAAGCACAGGAAGCCATGTTCCGTCAGCAGGAAGCTGAGAAGCAACGAGTCGAAAATTCCAAGATGCAAACCCGACTCGACGAGTTGGCCGGAGAGAATCGCGAACTGAGAGACACCTTGTTCGTTAAAGAGGAAGCCTACCGCGTTCTCAACAGAACGTATGAAAGTGGTCTGGCCCGGTTAGCGTTTTTGACGCAGGTGGTTTCAAAAGCAGGACTGGAAACCAATCCTGAAGTGGTTGCCAAACAGGCTGCTCCTGCTCCGCCAGTCGATGGACTGGTGACTCGGATTCGCACGAATCGAGCGAATCGAGTGGAATTTGTGGAAATCTCCCTCGGGAGTGATGACGGTCTTGTCAAAGGGAACGAGATGGATGTCATCCGGGTGATCGGCCAGGATCGTTCTGAGTGGCTGGGCCGTATCCGGATTGTCGACCTCGGACCAGACTGGGCCGTTGGTGAAGTCATTCTGCCATCCAAGAATGGCATTATTAAGGGAGGTGACAATGTCACGACGAAGCTCCGCATCTAGTGATCCTGTTCCAGACATCTATGTCGGGTTGTTGTTCGTTGCCGTCGGTGCCCTGTTGACCGGAATCGTCTTCCTGGCGCTGGAACTGGCAAGCTACGGCTGGCAATTCCAGTAACGTCGGGAAAAATAATCTCGTATCTCCTCGTTCCCAAGCTCCAGCTTGGGAACGCACTCACCACGAAGCTCTGCTTCGCATTTCTGATAAATCACTCCAGACAGGTTCAATTTTCCCCTCGGAAGAAGAAGACAGGAGAAGGTCAGGAGACTCGCCAAGCAGGAGCTTGGCGTCGAGTGTGTTTCCAAGCAGGAGCTTGGGAACAAGGAATGGCAATCTTTTTGGTTCTTAGAATTTGGTTCTTATGAATTTTAGACTCATGCCTCTTCAAACGGGAACGCAATCACCTCCTGAATGGTGTCACAGCTCAGGCACCACATGACAAGCCGGTCCCATCCCAGAGCGACCCCTGAACTGGGGGGCAACGGAAACGTCGACATTGTCTGCTGCAATCGGCTCTCTGACCGAATTTCCGGCAACCCGGCTGCAAGACGTTTCTGATTTTGCTGCTGCATGCGGGATTTCAGTTCGATCGGATCGGTCAGTTCATGATACCCATTACAGATCTCGACTCCGTTCAGGTACAACTCGAATCGTTCGGCAACGGGGAACCTGTCATTGCGAATCTTCGCCAATGCGGCCTGGCTGGCTGGATAGTCATATAAGAAAACAGCCCCTAACGACTTCAGGCCGGGTTCTGTCTGATCGGCCAGAATGAGGTTCAACAACCCATCCCGGTCGGTTTCAATTCCATTCGGGAGAGTTGCGGTTGTCTTCCCTGCAACGTCAGCCAGTTCTTCCAGTGTGGCCGCAAACGGACAGATTCCGGCGAATCGTTGAAACGCCTCCTGATAGCTCAGACGATGGATTCTGACCGCTTTGGTAAGTTCCGCATTCCAGCCGTTCTCAAATGAAAACGCCGCCAAGTGTGAGACGAGTTGCTCTACGAAATCCATCTGAACATGATGATCGACATGGCATTGATACCATTCAATCATCGTGAATTCCGGATTGTGTCTCGGGCCCGATTCTTCTTTTCGAAAAACCCGTGCGACCTCGAAGATCTTGTCGGCTCTGGCGCAGAGTAAACGTTTCAACGCGAACTCGGGAGACGTTTGCAGATACCCGACTTCGCCGGCGTTTAGCGGGACAACGAACGGCTCAATCCAGGCATCAACGCAGCAATCTCGCGACAGCACTGGCGTCTGAACTTCAAAATAACCATGTGAAACAAAACATGCCCGAAGTTCGGTCAACAGTCGGGCACGTCGTTGCAGGATTTCCAGCTTCATAAATGGTTCGCGGTCACACTAACGAACAGTCCTGAAATCAGTTCCCGGGTGGCCCGGCCAGTGTGGCCGGGTCGCGTAGCGACAAGATGCATGCCCCTCAGTGTTCGATTTCAGAGAAAGACCTCTTTCCTCGGTTCGGTGGCCAATCAACAATTTAATGGTCGGTGAAGACAGTGGATGCCTGAGGGTAAGAACGTCTTGTGCCTGCGGCACCCGGCCACATTGGCCGGGCCACCCTCAACTTCATCTCACTGGACCATCACACAGTCCGAATCGACAGGGAAATCGACACGTCTCCCAATGAGACAATCTTCGCTGCTTCCGGTGGAGTTGCTACGGATTCAATGGAGTCGGCCCGGGTTTCCGTCAGAACGGTTGTCTTCCATGCGGCAATCGCCCCCAGTACCGGTTCCTGTGATTCCCCAGCATTCCATTCAACGGCAATCCGTTGATTCTCTTCGAGATTGGCGTCTTTGCGTTGCTGCTGAATGTGACGAATCAGGTCTCGGGCCATTCCTTCCTGAATCAGTTCCGGCGTCAGTTTTGTTGCCAGTGCGATCTGAATTCCGGAATCGTCGGCGCTGGCCCAGTCACTTGCCTGCTGTACGCTCACCATCACATCTTCCGGAGCGAGAACAATCTCATTTCCTTCCAGTGTCAGTGTGACATTTTCACCAGAGCGAAGCGGGTTCAGTAATGTCCCGTCGATATTTGCTAAACCATTACGAATGACATTCAGCTGCTTTCCATACTTAGGGCCTAATGTCTTCAGATTCGGCTTATAAGTATAGCTGACAAGATCATCCAGATGCTCAGCTTGCGAGACCAGCTTGACGTTCAACTCATCCGCGATGATGTCGGCATATTGAGACAATGCGGCCGTCTGGCGAGTGTCTCTGGTCGCGAACCGCAATTCGGCCAGCGGCTGACGAACCCGCAGTTCCGCAGTTTCCCGCAACCGGTGAGCCATGCGGACCAGCGTCTGGACCTGCTGTGTTTTCCAGTTCAGATCCCGGTCCAATTTGCTTTCGTCGACTTCCGGGTAATCCGCGAGATGGACGGAAGACGAGCGGGTAGTGGGTGGTGGGTAGTGGGTAGTATGTTGGCCGGTGAGGTTTCGGTACATCCGCTCTGTTAAGAACGGGATGCAGGGAGCCAGCAGCTTAGTGATCGTTAATAACACTTCATAAAGTGTCTGATAAGCCGATAACTTATCTGATTCCCACTCGGAACCCGTCGAGGCATTCGTCACCGATGATTCTTGCGAAATCGCGGGGGTGAAACGATCGTTGTTCTGGCTGACCAGTCCCGCTTCTTCCAGTTGTTTCAGTCCTCGCTGGACATCCAATGTATGTAATCGTTTTCCATCTTTATAACGACTCAATCGCACCAGAAGTTCGGCGACGGTGAACGTTCCCTCTTCTGCAAAGACTTCACGTAATAGTGTCGTCTTATCACGATTCAACCCTTGCTTTCGATCAGACAGATACGCCCGATAAACCGCTTCAGCAGTCTCTAAAGCATTTCTCCCCCCTGACTCCTGACTCCTGACTCCTGACCCCTCTCCCGTATCGCGGGCTTTCCAGAAGCGGCGTCGATTGCGGCGAATGTACCAGTTCGAGAGATCATCGATGAACTCGGTCGCGGCGCTCATGAAGTCGCCGACTTTCAGGTTCTCGAATGAGTCGTGGGCGTTCTGAGTCAGTTCCTGAAGGCGTGAAAGAATCCAGCGGTCGATCTCCGGACGTTCTTTTAATGGCACCTGCGGGAGGTTTGGATCAAAGCCGTCGAGAATCGCATAGTTCACAAAGAAGGCATAGCTGTTCCATAACGGAATGAGAGCCTGACGTCGAATGTCATCTGCCGGTTTACTGGTCACCTTGCAGGTCGCCAGTCCTTCCCGCGTTTCACTGATCGGGCCATCGACCGTTTGCAGCGTAACCGGTTCACTTGTATGGCGCGTTCCAAACCGCAGGTCCACTGCCGGATTCTGGGCGAGATATAACCAGCGGAGCGTATCGACTCCGAGTTGTTCCGCCGCTTCTTCAAACCAGATGGCGGTGCCGTCTGTTTTGTGCATCGGCTTCCCTTCCTCGTTCATGACGAGGCGGTGTCCGAGGAGATTCTTGAACGGGCGTTTCTGATTCGGGTCGTCCGTCTCGTCGTAACGCATCATCGTCGCGAGCGAGAGGAGCGAATAGAACCAGTTGCGGAACTGACCGGGGAAACACTCCGTAACGAGATCGGCCGGGAACCATTTCTCCCATTCCTCCCGATTCGAGTTGTACATCATCGTCGAGAACGGCACGATCCCTGCGTCCAGCCACGGATTGCCGACATCCTCGATTCGCTCCAGCAAGACGCCACTTTTCTTGCTGCGAATTTTGATGACGTCAATCCACGGGCGATGCGGAGTATGTCCTTCGAATTGTTCCCAGCCTTCGCCGCCATCGAGTGCCCGTTCTTTCAACTCGGCCAGTGACCCGATCACTTCAAAATCCGTCGGATCATCCGGGTTGATCCAGATGGGCAGCGCCAGTCCCCAGAAGCGTTTCTTGGAGATCATCCAGTCCCGCATCGTGGTGAGCCATTCCAGCTCCCGTTCCTGTCCTTGAATGGAATCCGGGACCCAGTTGATGCACTTGGTCACTTCCTTGATTTCATCCCGCCAGTCCATGTTGATGAACCACTCATCCACCAGACGGAAGACCAGTTCATCACCGGTTCGCCAGCAGAATGGATAAATGTGCGGGTAAGTTTCGACCGCAACAAGGAGGTCTTTTTTCTTGAGTTCTTCGAAGACGAGATCAACCGTTGCGGGATCGGTTGCTTCCTTCCCGGTGAACTGCCCGAAGCCTTCAAGATACCGGCCATCTTCCCCGAGAGGAGCAATGATCGGCAGGCCGAGTTCGACTCCCATCTTATGGTCGACGTCCCCGCAACCAGGAGCGGTATGCACAATCCCGGTTCCTTCTCCGGCGACAACGTTGGCGTTCCCTTTGAAATCACGACCGCCGTCAATGACACGGTGAGCCGTCACGCCGCTGGTTCCATTATCGTGTTCCGCGCTCTGCGCTGGCAGATCATCAAACGGCCCAGCGTATTTCCAGCCAACCAGTTCGGCTCCTTTGACGGTATCCAGTTCTTCAAAGCCCCCTTGTTCCTTGAAGATCTGTCCGAGTGTTTTCAGTTTGCCGACCCCATCAGGCCAGCCCCATTCGGGACGTCCGAAGCCTTCCTTGAATTCTTTCTCCAGCCGTTTGTAGTTCAGGTTGTCTTTGGCGAAGTAATAAACGGCTCCGTCTTTGTTGGCCTTGATCTTCAGATAATCCAGATCCGGATTGATCGCCGCGGCGACGTTGGAGGTGAGTGTCCAGGGGGTCGTTGTCCAGATCAGCAGGTATTCGTTTTCAACAGCCGAACCGTCCGCCCGTTGAATCAGCGGGAAACGGACGAAGCAGGCGCGATGCGTGGTCAGTTTACGACCGTCGGCCACTTCCATCTGTGAGTACGCGCTGCCGCCACGTCCGCTCCAGGGCATGACGTCGTGTCCACGATAGATCTTGCCCCGTTCGAAACACTTCTTGAGGAACGTCCAGATGGTTTCATTGTTCTCGGTGGAGAACGTGAAATAGCTCCCCCCCCATTCCGGGTTCCCCAGCTTGGAAGTAATTTCTTCAGCAGGAGCTGTCACCTGCTGACCGCGTGCGGTGGTATAGGTAAGAGAGTGGGTAGTGGGGAGTGGGTAGTGGGTAGAAGGGGAAGAGTCTGTATCCTCTGATCCCTGACCTCTGACCCCTGCCCCCTCAATCCCGTCTGCCAGTTTGCGCAATTCGTCCGGACGATCCCATTCCATCCAGTAGCCGAGGCGGATGGATTGTTCAGTCTGTCGGGCGGCGAAGTTCAGAACACGGCGTTTGCACTCCCGGGTGAAGATGTCGATGCCGAACTCTTCAATCGCGGTTTTGCTGCCGAGTTTGAGTTGCTTCTCCACCTCCACTTCGACCCACAACCCCTGACAATCGAACCCGTTCTGATAACGGAGTTCGTGTCCGGTCATCGCGCGGTAACGTTGATAGACATCTTTATAGGTTCGTCCCCAGGCGTGGTGGACTCCCATCGGATTGTTGGCGGTAATCGGACCGTCGAGAAACGACCATTTTTTCTTTCCGGCGTTTTTACGCTGAAGCTGGTGAAAAATGTCCTGTTCTTTCCAGAACCGCAGGACATCATGTTCTCCCGGAAGAAATCGAGCGTCGTCAACTTTTTGAAACATGGAAACTTCAAATCCCGTCGTGAGCCAAACCGAATCCAGTCTGAAATGGAAAATTCCTTCGATCTGGAAGAAGTGCACAGACTAACGGTTTTTATGCGAATTGTCAGCCAGAACCAGATTCTTGCGGTCAATTCAAAATGAAGCCCGCTCCTCCCTTCGGGCGATTCCTTGTCTTTCAGACAGAGTTTTTGAACGATCAACAGGGCTTCCCCTGACAGACGAATGATGCGCTCTCGTTTCTTACCCTGGCGCATTGAATTGCGCCAATTTCGATTGTAGAGGTTAGGTCGGAACGCACCAGAACAGGCTCCGGCGTAACGATTTTTCAGATCATTACGCCGATGCGAGCCATTTTTGCGTTTTAGGGAGTTTCTTGAATTTCTGAAACTCTTTTTATACCTTATGGTTATGAAAAGTTGGAACGACAAGGCACCGAACACCGATTGAACTTTTTATTGCCGGGGAGAGGGTCTGATAGACATTCCTCATCCGCTGCGACACTAATTCTCAGGACTGTTTCTTAGAGCCGCGAACAAAACCTCTCAAACGATGAATATTTCCTTTCCGCGAGCGGATCGGGGTCGGTTTTGTTAGGGGGTCTTAGTCATTGGCAGGGTCGTTACAATCGCATTCAAAATTCCGTCCCAGGTAAACTTGTCGGCAACAACGGCAATTTCCAGGCCGACTTCCCTGGCGGCCTGTTCCGTCACCGGACTGATTGCAGCAAACCGGACCCGTTTTTTCTGGTCGTCGTTGAGAAGTCTCGCCACATTACGGGCGATGCTGGGACTGCTGAGCGCGATCCAGTGAAGTTCTCCCTGTTCTAACTGTCGAATAACACTTTCGGGGAATGCATCGAGATCGACATGCCGATAGACGACGAGGGAATCGAAGATGGCTCCGGCGGCAGTTAACTGTTCTGGAAGGATCTCACGTCCACGACTGGCTCGGGGCCAGAGAACGCGTTTTCCTTTCACATGAGAAGCGAGCGCTGCAGCCAGTGCCTCGCCTCGATATTCGTCGGGAACCAGATCTGCATGAAGGTGATAATCGTGCAGTCGTTCCGCGGTCGCGGGGCCGATTGCCGCCAGTTTCGCTTTGCCAAGCTGACGGGCATCCCCTCCCTGTTGCCAGATTCGACCAAGTAGAGCGTCGACAGAATTGACGCTTGTGAAAATAATCCAGTCATACTTTCCAATCTGGTCGAGAGCGGCATCCACCTCTGACCAGTCATCCAGCGGTTCAATGCCGATCGTCGGCATCAGGATCGGTTGAGCCCCCAGTGCCAGCGCAAGATCGACCGCTTTATCGGCATGCCCATCGGGTCGTGTGATTCCAACCCCGATCCCTGCCAATGGCAACGCTTCGAACCAGTTGATTGTTTCTCGCTGAGTGACGCAGTCGCCGACGATGATCAGGGAGGGGGCATGAAGCTTTGCGGTGGCCGCCTGTTCCGCAATCGTTGCGAGAGTTCCGGTGATGGTTCTCTGTAACGGCGTGCTGCCGTGCGAGATGACGGCGACCGGAGTGCTGGCAGATTTGCCATGAAGTTGCAGAGTCTTTGAAATCTGGTCAATCCGGTGCAACCCCATGTAAAAGACAAGGGTCCCGGGGAATAGGGCCAGTGCGTGGTAATCGAGAGCGGTTTCGGTTTTCGCCGGGTCTTCATGACCAGTGACAAAGGCGACGGCCGAAGCAAAATCGCGATGTGTCAGCGAAATCCCGGCATACACGGCGGATGCGGTCGCGGCAGTAATTCCGGGAACCACTTCGAACGGAATTCCTTCCGCTGCCAGCGCGGCTGCCTCTTCGCTTCCTCGCCCGAAGATAAATGGGTCTCCCCCCTTCAGACGGACAACCGTTTTTCCGGCTTTTGCGGCCTCAATCAGCTGTTGATTGATCTCCGATTGATCCAATCGACGATTCGATCCGGAACCAACCCGACAAGTTCTGGCGGCCCGTGCATGAGAATGCCGTAACAGGAGTGGATTGACCAGACCGTCATAAAGGACAACATCCGCTTCGGCGAGACACCGTTGTCCTTTCAGTGTCAGCAGACCAGGATCACCGGGGCCGGCCCCCACCAGATAAACTTTACCAAACGGATTCATGGACGAATTCAACTCACTTCGACGAAACAGGAGCAGTTTTCTTCACCGTGTGCCCGCGCAGCACGCGTTTCAACAGTAAAAACGCTGTACTCCGCGTGGGGGAACGGTGAACACTTCAGGTTAATGCGCTCTCATGCTACAGTTGGGCATGTTGAAAAGTTCAATGTTTTGAGCATTTTCACATAGTGGAAACGGTCTTGGGAGGGCGAGGCTCCCGCCGAGCCGCAAACCAAGGAAAGCGTCATCTTCCTCGCGGCTCAGCAGGAGCTTCGCCCTCCCGGAGATGTGCCCATTTGAAAGCCGCTAAAACCCTTGGGCGCGAGCGACCTGCAACTGTAGTACTGAAGCAATCTGACGTTCGTCAATGTAAGGGATTTTGTCGCCGAATTCGATCCGATCCTTCGAAAATCGTCTAAAGGGTGATTGCCGAAGGGATGGTCTGCTGTCACCGCTTCTTTTGGAACGACATCACTTCGTCACATCATCCAGCACACGCAGGAACACGCCTGGTCCGATGAAGGTTCTTCTTTCCCCTCCGGGAAAGGAGATTTCGACATCGAACTCGTATTGACCAGGTTCCCATAACCGCGTTTGTGAGCTGAGAGGCTCAAAGCGAACCACTTTTGTCCCCGTCCGCACCGGAATACTGGACTGGTCTCCGGAAATCGAGAAAGACTCGACGCTCCCGCTCTCCAGCGTTCGCGCGGTGAGCGTGGCTGTTGAGCCGTCTGGAATGTCAGGGAAGTCGCTTCGAGAAAACTCGATCGCCGCTTCCAGTGCGGTCGTATAACTGTCTCCACGAATCAACGGATCAGAAAGATTCCGGCCAACCAGAGTTGGAATCGTAATATTGATCTGTCTCGTTCTTGCCAGTTGTGCGACCGCCGAACTTGATAACTGCGAAACCGTCACGTCTTCGATGACGATATCCCCGAGATTGGCCACCGTGTCGGCCGGATCATCGATTAAGTAAGCCCCACTGTCGTTCGCCACTTTCACACGACCGGTATAGAGAATTCCCTGGGAATCGATCACCTGAGCGGTGAACCAGCCTGTCAGGGGTTCTGTGATTGTCGCAGTATAACGTAGCGGATGACTGCCCGGATCGGCTTCCACCAGAGGAGCCGGCTGGTCGCCGTTGGAGATTGTCCCACTTGAATGGCTGAGCCGGAGTGTCAGTTCTTCGCCAGGGCGATCGTGATAGAAAATAACTTTCATTGGATTCTTTCAGCAGGCCGTGACTCATGAATCGTTGCCGGGGTTCTCTCTCGCATGAACATGAAGTGTTCACTGTTCTGTTACGCGGGGAGCAGTATTTCATCAATCGAAACGCGCGCTGCGCGGGAACACGGTAGAGAACACTGCTCCAGGGAGTTGATGTTAATTTAACGCAGTTTACTCTAACATCTGCTGGCGCCGTTCAATTAGCTTACGAATGGGTGCGCCGATCCCATGAGAAGACCACAACGGAGGATTTGCCAGGCACCAATGACATGGCAGATCGTTCTCTGACGGTTTCCTCGTTTACGCTTCGGTATTGTGCGTTTTCCCAGTCTCCTGAATACACGGGAATTCTTCGAATTTATTCAACAAAACCTTGCTCATCGGCAGTGAGACTCTAAGCTTAAATTCAGACTGATTCGAACGCGACGGCAACGTTCGTTGTATTGATCGTTCACATTCCAGAGAGCATTTTCATTTTTGCTCTCATCAACAGGAAGAAGGGGATGATACCAATGGCCGAGATGAAACTGGCTGATGCACGGGAGCTTTGCACTCAGAATGAACTGGAGCTTTATCAGGCAAGCCGGGGGCGTCCCCTTTCTTCGCAAACAGCGGCGGAATTGCAGAAGAACGTGACTCGAAGCCGCAAGCTTCGCGACAAATGGCGTGACCTCGCCACAAAGCAGACACGCGCTTTACAACAGGTCAAGCGAACCCGTGTCGTCGACAAGACCGACCGAAGTTCACAGAAGGCCCAACTTTTTCAGGAAGTTCTCGAACGGTTTGAAAAGCGACACGCAGTTGTTTCCGCAAAAGAAACACGTGAACAGACCTCTGCAAAGAAAACCTCACGCATCACCAAAACAGAGCGAAATGCAGGACATCGACAAACCCGCGCCGAGACCCGCAAAGAGTTGAGAACCAAAGAAAAGAAACTTCAGTATGAGCAGAATGAGGCAGGGGGAACCAATGGAAAGGTGCCGCATCAAACTGCTTCCCCCGAGTCGAAGGACGCGGTTCCTTCAAAACCGGCGTCCCGGAAGAGGAAGAGCTCAACACATCCCGCTGCCGGTCAGGCAACCCCCAACCCTGGCTTGCAGGTCGATGCTGTTCAACAACAAGAAGTTCAAGCGGCCATCAACGAGAATCGGCAGCAGAAAACCGGATTGACCACTCGGATTCGCGGCCATGTTTCAAGTAGAGGAAAAAGAGATCAAGCTGCTCGAAACACCCGAAAGCGGACATAGCGCCCTGTTACGGTATTATCGTGAGTAAGAATAAAGAGACTCACTCAAAGGCCCCAGGAAACTAGTGTTGCGTCAGCATTCAAATTGTTATGATAGAGAAAGGCCGTGTTGATCAGGCCTTTCTCTCTGTTTCCTGCAATGAAGTGCTATCAATTCACATAAATCGCAAAACAAAATCTCTTATCGCCTTTGTGTAAGTCTTCTCACACTGAACAGCATTATGAATGGGAGTATTCTGCTTCGGCGCCGCGATGTGTCGCATCGACCTTTCCATCATGAAAGACAGTCTTTCCCCGGACCCAGGTGCGTACTGGCCAGCCGGTCAGTTCCGTTCCGTGCCAGGGGCTCCAGCGCGACTTGGTCAGTTGATTGTCGTCGAGAATTGTCTGCTTTCGATTCAGGTCGACCAGGACCAGATCCGCGTCATATCCCTCGCGAATCGCCCCTTTATTCTTCAGATCCCAGATTCGCGCCGGGGCTTCACACATCCAGGAAACCACCTGTTCCAGCGTGCATAACCCGCGATGACTGGCGTCCAGCATCAGAGCCAGTGAGTTCTCAACAGCGGGGAGCCCGGACGGAGATTTCGGATACGGTTGAGCCTTCTCTTCTAATGTATGCGGAGCATGATCGGTGGCGATCACTTCAATCACACCGTCGCGTAATCCCTGCCAGAGTGCTTCATTATCGGAGGCGTTCTTAATGGAAGGATTCATCTGCACCCGACTCCCCAGTCGAGCATAATCATTCACATTAAAGAAGAGATGATGCGGACAGGCTTCCGCAGTGACCCAGGCCGGACGCTGCCGTAAAAATTCAACTTCTTCTGCAGTGGAAACATGAAGGACATGAAACCGGTGCCGATGACGTATCGCCAGATCAACGGCCCGCTGTGTCGCGATCAGCGCGGCAACGTGATCTCGAATGCGGGAATGGTCGGCAAGTGTCGCTTCGGCACCAATCCGATCCCGATTGGCCAGAACGGTGGTTTCATCTTCGCAATGAGCGCAGATGGGGAGTGTCGTCTCCGCAAAAATCTGTTCGAGAGCTTCCTGATTGTCGACAAGCAGATTTCCCGTGCTTGACCCGATAAAAATCTTGATTCCCGGGGTTCGTTTTGCCTGTTTGAGAATCTCAATATTGTCGGGAGTCGCCCCAATATAAAATCCGTAATTCACGACACTTTTACCGGCCGCACGCTCAAGCTTTTGATGGAGGGCTTCGAGTGTGATCGTGTTCGGATTCGTGTTCGGCATTTCCAGAAATGTCGTCACTCCCCCCTTCGCGCAGGCCAGACTGCCGGTATGCAGATCTTCCTTATGTTCCAATCCCGGATCACGGAAGTGAACCTGATCATCAATCACGCCGGGGATTAAATGCAGTCCGTCAGCATGAACCGTTTCATCCACACGCGCCGTGGAAGCCGGATTCAGCGCCAGAATTCGTTCCCCTTCAATCAAAACTGAAATCGTCTGCATGCCGTCAGGGAGAACGACGGACGCGCCTGTAATCAAAGTTCGGTGAGCCACAAGAGAGCCAGGGTGAAATGGAGTCAAGGGGAAGATAAGAACAGTGTCGGTCTCGTTAAAGAAATTCGATTACCATATGTAAGAGAACTCATTATCAAGAGTCAGGTCTTTCAGTTTTTAAGTGAACGACATGTGAAACGTCTGCATCTTCGCGAAATTACAAAGACACTGACTTATCGTACAGTTTAAATCTAATATGATTGTTATCACTTATGGTTTAATATTATTTTAACGCCTCTAGCCCGGCGCTGCCAATCTGAGCATCCTCTGATGATTTTACACCAGAAACACCGATCGCTCCAATCACTTTTCCGTCACGAACGATGGGAAGTCCTCCTTCAATGGGCAACGCCCCCGGGAGACTGAGGATCTTCAACCCTTCTCCTCCCTGAGCAAGTACGGCTTCCATTGCTTTTGTTGGTCGGCGGAACAACGCGGACGTTTTGGCTTTCTGTAAAGCAATTTCAATGCTTCCGAGCTGTGTGTTTTCAAGTCGTTGAAAGGCAACAAGAAATCCGGAACCATCGACGACTGCAATCGCCACAGGCCAGTTGTTCTTCTTCGCTTCCGCTTCCGCAGCAGCCAGAACTTTCTTCGCATCTTCCAGAGAAATGGCTTCCCCGTAAGGAGGAGGAGACTGTGCTTCACTGATTCCGGACAAACTCAGTGAAAGCACGGAAACAATCAGAGCGGAAAGCGTCCAGCGGCGAGAGAGAAGCATCGTCATCAGGACAATCCTTTTAAAGAGAGGGGAGCGGGTGTTCGAAGAACTCAGGTTTGATAGTCCAGTCTGGGACCGTACTGCTTCAAAGCAGTATGACCGCTCGCTCCGGATTCGACCAGTTCTGAGCAACCCGTTTTATCGCAATCGCCGAGGAGACAATGGGAATTCCTCGCGAAGGTCAGAGGCCATTGCCGGTTGGCCATTGTCGGTAAGCGTGGAGATGACCGATTTCCAGGACTGCTGAGATTCGATGGAGTTCGACTCAACGGAATTTGACCCAATCCCAGACGGAATGGGGGATGCTTCAACAACCTGTGGCGTTTCCGGTGATTTGCCTGATTCAATTTCCGCCTGTAGCAACTGCTCTTTGCCAATTTCGGCTTGCTGTGCCAGGAGTTGTTCTAATTGCTCCGAGAACACGGCAGCGGCGGAATGAAATTCAGCAGCATTCTCTTTCACATTCTCCCCCACTTTCGGGATGACAGAATCCAGGATCGATCCGAACCAGCTTCGCTTCGCGGGTTCAGTGCCTGGTGCAGAATGGTTTCCCATCGGCACATGCGACTCTCGAATCGGATCCGATCCATAGACAGGGGCTGGAGGCAGGTAGGAAGACTGTCCGACCGGTTGCTGTCGATAATAGGGCGCGGCATCCATCGGAGGAGGCGTTGTCACGGCCAGGGCTTCCAAGCCTGCTGTCTGGAACGAATGAGTCTGTTGAGCTGTTGGAGGAATGCGAGGGTTCGACGTCGGAATTGCCTGCTGTGGCATTCCCTGTTGTCGTACCGGTTGCCCCATTTGAGCCGGCCCAAAATGGCCAGTGGGAATCGCTTGTGGCAATGTCGCTCGGCCATCTCTGGTCAGCAGATCAGACCGCCCTGCCTTGACCATGGCCTCAGACAGATCCGGATAATGTTCCCACATGGCCGGAGTCCATTCACGGACATCGACATAGGCGGTTCGGACGGGGGGCTGATGGATTCGGGCAACAACCATAAACCGTTCATGTGTCCGTACGACATGGTACTGCATTGCCATGACGGTTCCGAATGCACCGGCCAGAAGACCGAAGAGAAAGATCTTGATCATTTTCGTTGTTCCGACGTTTGTGCTCGCCATTGCCCTGCCTCCGACAACAAAATGCGGTCAAGCTTTTGAGCAAGTTGCTCTTGTCGATTGACTCGACCTGACAACGCTATCACATGATCAAAGAGCGTCTTGAGAAACGCTTCATTCTCAGGACCGATTTTGCGAATTGGCAAGCTGCTTTCCGGTGCAGTCGCTAGAATTCAAGAGCTTTCACTGACCGGCAATCTTTAACTTGCCCGAAGAGTTGAACGGGTGAACGATGGATCATATTGCCCCATTGCCTTCGTGTGGCCTCTGTATCAGATTGGATTGGGCCAGATTGAGACAATCCCTTTATTTGTCTTCTTCCCGGATGAGTTGAATTGCATCGAGAATCACGAAGCCATCGGTATTGTGATTGGAAATCGTGATGATCGATTCAACCCCCTCCGCCAGTTCCACAGTTCCAACAGGTCGAAAGTGTTGACCAGCCGGCAGGGGTTGCGTCTGGTCAACAATGAGCGTTGTGGTGTGCGGTCCACTTTTCACCTGCACTGGAATCCTGGTCGCGCGGGTCTCGTGCGGGGAATAGGCCATACCAACCGTGTAACGACCGGTCCGTGGAACGTTGAAGGAGAATTTCGCCACAGACAAACCGTCGGCACGCCGTTCATCATGCACATAACCTTTGCCGATATGCGGTTTGAAATTGGTCGAGTGCGCCCAGGTTCCCTTCAATTCGGCAGTGGAGTTATCGAGGACGAATCCTTTCAGGGTGCCCGGATCGATGGAGATCAGCGAACTGGTCTGCTCTGCAAGGGGAGGAAGTTCCGGCAAATTCAGAACCTGATTCTGCGCCAGCAACCGCTCTCGCAGTTTAGGATAAGGAAGTGCCTGTACCGTCACTTCTTCACTGGCGGCAAGTGCTGCTGCAACACCGGCACTTTGCCCGAGAATCATCCATGTCGGTTCGACTCGGATGGAAGAAATCGCGACATGAGTACACGACAACGCGACAGGGACCAGCAGATTGCTACACTGTTCTCCCTTCGGAAGAATGGCGCGGTAAGGAATGTGATACGGATAGCCATGTCGACGCCGTTCCATCCGCACCGGGAAAATGGTCCCTTCGTTGACAACTCCCTCTTTCAGTGCGATTCGCTGGCAGTCATGCGAGTCGATCGGAAATGACGACACGACGATCGGATCCTCTTTCTCCGGATCGTCAAGAATATCTTTCTGACTCACCACAAACAGCCCCTGCATTCGTCGTCCTTCACGAACATAGAGTTGCGGTGGCCAGTGTTCCGATTCGGAGAATTCGTCTTTGCATAACCCCAGACTGGCGAACCTGCTGCGTATTGTCTCTGGCACCGCCGGGTCTGTTGAAAGAAAGTGATAGAACTCCAGCGTATACTGACGGTGTGCTTCCCAGATGGCATCCCGTCCGGCCTGGTCCGCTTCACACCAGTCGTCGCAGGCACCGATGAGTCCGAGCGAGAACTGCCCGCCGATGGAGTTATTTCCGTCGAACTTGCCCCCGGGGAGTTCATACAGATCAATGCTCACTTTCTTCCCACCGCTTTGAAGATAACGACGTGCCGCTTCAAAACGGGCCGGGTCGTAGTTCGCCGGTTCCGGAACCGGGATACGATTGTCGGGATCCGCGGTCAGACAGAGACGAAAACTGTAAGTCATGACATGGCGATCCCCTTCCTCTTCCTGTCCGGCGTCCGTGGTCGTGATGAGTGGAAGCGTACGCCCTTGAGCATCGAAACCGGAGATTGGCATCTGTTCCTTCGGATATTGTTTTCCGGCCAGTGATTCACCAAATTCCTGCCGTCCTTCGCGTCCGATTGTCCAGCTCACTCCCGCTGCGGCAACAAGATCTCCCTCATAGGTCGCGTCAACGAACACCTTCGCTGCGAACTGGCCGTCGCTCGTGACCAGTGTTGTGATTCGCGACTCCTCTTTAATCACTGATTGAAGAACACGGTTGGTTAGAACCTGAACCTTGGCCTCGTCCAGCATCTGGCGAGTCACTCGTGCGGCAACGTGGGGCTCATATGTCCATCGGGCCTGATCTTTGACACCGACAGAGTAGGGCAATTCAATTCCGCGCGCTTTGTAATCCTGTTCGATCCGGCGGTGCCATTCTTCAAACAGTCCCATAACCGTACTGCGAACCGTTTGATTGGAGTCGCTGAAACTCAATCCTCCGGTATTCACACCTCCGACATGCTTTGTCGGTTCCAGCAGGATGACCGAGGCTCCTTCGCGAGCCGCTGCAATTGCGGCACAAAAACCACCGGGGGTCGATCCATAGACCACAACGTCGGTCTTGATTGCATCGGCAGCAGAAAGGGGGGGCATCGAAGTCATCAGGAAGGTCATCTGACACACAATCAGAGAGACCGTCAGGCGGCATTGTCGGACACTCATTCGCTCAATTTCCAGTTGTGATTTTCCAGTGACAGTAGTTCCAAATTTGTCTTAATGGGGAAATCAGTGGGTAGTGGGTAGGAATTAGTGGGTAGAAAATGCGGGTTTTTTCCGTATTTTTCTGACCCCTGGCCCCTGAATCCTGACCCCTAGTTCTCTATCACAAACAAACTTGGAAGTACTGAGTGATGGTTTCGTTACGTGCCCGAGAGAACGGCTGTCTCCAAAAATACGGTCTCCAGAAATCAGGGAGTGAATTCGGTGACGGGTCCGCTCACCTTCTTCCCCCGGTGCCAGACCGAATGAATCTGGTGAACATTGGTGACCTCTGTTGAAGGATCGGCATCCAGAACAACGAGGTCTGCCAGCTTTCCGGGGGCAATCGTTCCCTGATCTTTGAGATGGAGCAGTTCCGCATTATTTCCAGTGGCAATGGCGATCACACTGAGAAGGGGCAAGCCTGCTTCTGCCATCAGTTCCAGTTCACGATGTTCCGCAAATCCGGCGATACGTATGGGGAACGCCCCGGAATCCGTACCGAAGCCGATTTTCACTCCGGCATCGTGGAGGATCGCCAGGTTCCGCTGATTCATCCTGACCCATTCACGCGCTGTTTTCGCTGAAGGACTGGCCAGCGTCTTTTTCTGCCACTCTGGATCATCGAACTGCTTCTGCAACTCAGGCTGCACGGAATGCCTGAAGAACGGTGTCTGCATCCAGTCAGGGCGGTCAGCATAGATGAAAGTGGCGTCATCCAGAGCCAGCGTGGCGACGTACCACACAGACTTTTCTTTCATCGCCTGAATGAATTCGTCGTCAACCGGCTGATCGCGAACGCCATGGGCAATCACATCCACTCCGGCGGCCACCAGTCGCTTGGCATCTTCCAGAGTGAAGAGATGCGCCGCAACGCGGAGCCCCACCTGATGGGCCTCATCAATCACGGCCGTATAGATCTCCTTCGACATCTTCGGATTCATTCCTCGGGGATCGACCCAGATTTTAATGAAGTCCGTTCCTCGTGCTTTTGCTGCTCGAACTGCATCGCGTGCTTCTTTTACTGTTTGCGGGCGATCAATCTGATCGGCATTATTCAGCAGCAGTTGCCCCGGGGCTCCGCCGATCACTCCGATTCCGCGATCAGCCCCAAACAGATCGGCTCCGGGAAGTTTTCCATCCCGAGCCTCTTTCTGCAGGTCATAGATCAATGGGAGATTCGTTCCGAGAGAGACGACCGTTGTCACGCCATAAGCTTCATACTGCCGTAGCTGCCGGACAATGTTCTCGCGGGTGAAATGCTCGGTTCCACGTCGAATTCCGTCGAATTGCCCCACATGTGAATGGGCGGAGATCACGCCGGGAATGATGGTCTTTCCTCGCAGGTCAATGATTTGCGCCCCTTTAGGAAGAGTCGCCGACTCCGATGCGGTCACCTGAGTGATTTTCTCACCGTGAATCGTGATCTCTGCATCTTCTTGCGGCGGACTTCCCGTCCCGTCAATGAGACGGGCTCCACGTAAGACAACGACCTGATCATCTGCCACAACCGGCGAGAGGACAAACAGTGTCATCAGCAGTGCCACGACCAACATCGGAAACCGTGTGACCGTGATGTGTGACAACGTCTTGTGTGACAGTGCCCTGTCTGACAGTGTCTGGAAGATGGGTTTCATCGCAAATTCCATTGCAGATTCCATTTTCAAGGGGGGAGTGAATTGTGGGATCGAAGTTGTACGCCTGCCCCAGTCGATTCACAGTTGGAATCTCCTTCCACAGTCCACAGTGAATCAATTTTGTAACCCGATGAGATCAACGGGGGATCCTCTCCGTTGTTTTGCCGTGACCTGTGTAGAGCATCGACTCTCCTGGTTCAAAGGTCAATCGATCAGTGGAGAAAGTTCGTTGCAAAGACCCGGCTCTGCAGGTCACGAAACAGTTCGATTGAACTTCCCTTTTTCACGCACACCGGCCCCCACGACGGGTGGGTACGCCACTATGACACAGCAGCGAGATTTGATACCTTGCAGTGAACCTGAAAAAACGCCGGGCATTGCTCTGTGTGAGCTGTACCGGAATGGACTGCATCGGACGAGGATATTACATCATGCACTCTTATGAAAAATGGATTGCCTGGCTGGTTGTTCCGGCCTTGCTTTCAGTGTCGAACGATGTCTTCGCCAATGACAAAGACGCAACCAGGCCCACAGCTCCTCAGGCTCAGTCGAAGACAGACGATCAACATCAATCAGGGCCGTTGAAAATCAGCGGCGTTTATCCTCATCTGACGACATATGGGATCTATAGTCAAAATGGAGCTCATACACTTCCCGGCCATGATGAATGCGGAATCGGTGCCGTTGTTCCCTGGGCCGATCAATTATGGATGATTAATTATGCTCCTCATCGACCGCGAGGGAGCGAACATAAACTCTATTCCGTCGATAATCACCTGAAGCTAACGATTCATCCGGAGAGTGTCGGAGGAACTCCTGCCGCGCGAATGATTCACAGAGAGTCCAATCAGCTTCTGATTGGACCTTATCTGATCAGCGCCGAAGGCCAGGTTCGAGTCATCCCTCCCAGTGTGATGCCCATTCGAGTCACGGCGATTGCCCGACATTTAAATAATCCGGAAACGCTTGTTTATTATATCGATATGGAAGGAGCGATCTGGGAAGCAAATGTTCATTCACTGGAAGCTCGTAAATTATTCGACAAGCCTGTTCCCGGATGGCACGGAAAAGGAGGCTATACCGGTCAGGGGCGATTAATTGTTTCAAATAACGGCGAACATGCAGTCAGTAAGGTTACAGAATTTCTTGCAGGCACCGTCGCGCAGAACGATGAAGACGCCGGTGTTCTCGCCGAATGGGATGGCCAGACCTGGAAAATTATCGAACGACGGCAGTTCACCGACATTACAGGACCAGACGGGATTTATGGAGGAGACAGCTCCAGTTCTCCAGTCTGGGCCATCGGCTGGGATCGTCGCAGTCTCCGTTTAAAGTTGCTTGAAGAGGGAGCCTGGACGACTTATTTACTTCCCAAAGCGGCATTATGTAATGATGCAAAACATGGCTGGTATACGGAATGGCCTCGCATTCGTGAGATTGGCAATGGTCGACTGCTGATGGACATGCATGGAATGTTCTTCGACTTTCCCATGACATTTTCATCGAAGAACTCAAAAGGAATTGCGCCACTCGGCAGCCATCTGCGATATGTTCCAGACTTTTGTAACTGGAATGGCCAGCTGGTTCTGGCCACAGATGAAACGAGTATTCAGGGAAATTCGCTGGCCGGTCAGCCTCAGTCAAACTTATGGTTTGGAACGATTGATGACCTGAAAAATTGGGGACCATCAAATGGATATGGTGGTCCGTGGGTGAAAGATGCCGTTAAAGCGAATGTTGCTTCCGACCCGTTTCTAATTGCTGGCTTTGATCGACGTGTGTTGCATCTTGCGGTCAAAGATAATGAGAACAAACCCGTTCAGTTTACAATTCAGGTCGATCAGAACGGAGACCAGAATTGGACCGACTTATTGCAAGTCGACGTACCAGAAAATGGATCTGTTTCTCACATACTTCCGGCCGATCTCTCTGCCATCTGGCTGCGAGTTAAAACCAATCGTGATTGTGTTGCAACGGCGTTCCTTCATCAGACGGCAGCAACCTATGCCGATGGGAATTCCACATTCTCCCGGCAGCTTTTCGGCAGCCTTGCTGATGTCGATGAGAAGGATGGCATAACAGGCTTGCTCTATGCAAACAAGATGGACCGGAATTTATCATTCCTCACTTCCGGCAATCAATTGTTCCAGTTTTTGAAAGAGGAGTTTCGCTTTGTCCCTGCACAGGAGAATCATAAATTAAAAGAAACCATTGCGATTCGACCTCACTGCTCAATTGACGATGCGTCTGTTATTATCGAATCCGATGGAAAGCGTCTGCGGCTTCCGAAAGGGAACGAAGCCTTTAGCGAACTCCATAACAAGAACCTGGTGCGGGACTGTCGCGAAGTGGAATCAGAACGGGTTCTGGCGAACTTTCACGGCACATTCTATGAAGTTCCAATTCTGCTGAATGGTCGACCGCCGGCGTTTCATCTGCTGCGTCCGGTTTCCAGTCACCAGAAGCAGATTACAGATTACTGCACATGGAACGGCTTACTGGTCCTGACCGGAGCAAAGAAAGAGGCCGTCGGGAACGGTCAGGTCTTTGCAGATTCACAGAAGAATGCCGCTCTGTGGTTTGGCGGAATCGACGACCTGTGGCATCTCGGGAAACCGGTCGGCGTGGGTGGCCCGTGGAAGAAGACTGCCGTGAAAGCCAATGATCCATCTGATCCTTATCTGATGACCGGTTACGACAAGAAAACCTTGACGTTGGAATCAGATGTCGAGACGGAAGTTAAAGTCGAGTTCGATATCGACCATCTAAGCGGCTGGCAATCAGGAATGACGTTTCAACTGACTCCTGATAAACCGGTTATCCATCGTTTCGAAGAAGGCTTCAGCGCGCATTGGGTTCGCTTCGTTTCGTCTCATGATGCGAACATCAGCGCGACATTTGTTTATGAATAGGGAAGGTTCCCCATAGTTCATTCAAATGACGATCCAATGTGGTGATGCGAAAGCGGAATTTCGGGAAGATGTCACCGGTTCAGTACGGCAGCGGGAAGAAACGGCTCATCGGTTGAGGCAGAAAGTTGGATGTACGTCAGTTGTGACGGCATCATGTACTGCATCAACCAGAGTGAACTTGATCCGAAATGTGATCGATTGCAATGTCCGATCAATCACGATCAAAAGAGTCGGATCGGGGATTACTGCCGTGCGACGGTGATCATCGTTTCCTGCGGATGATAAATGGCTGTCTGGTTTCCGATGTTCTGTTCGTGAAATTCTTGCTGTCTCCTCGAGTTTCCAGATTTACCGGATCATGCGAGAATTTCGTGGACGACTCGGGCTTGTTCAACACCGGTGAGGCGGTAGTCGAGCCCCTGGAACCGGTGGGTGAACCGTTCATGGTCAATTCCCAACAGATGTAAGATGGTCGCATGTAAATCGCGGACATGAACGGGGTTTTCCACCACATTGAAACTGAAGTCATCCGTTGCCCCATACGTCAGTCCCGGTTTCGTTCCGCCCCCTGCCATCCACATCGTAAAGCAACGGGGGTGATGATCGCGTCCCCCTTCCGGGCTGTCCCATCCTCCTTGACCGGCAACTCCCCGACCGAACTCCCCTCCCCAGAGGACGAGCGTTTCCTCCAGCAGTCCCCGCTGTTTCAGGTCGGTGACCAGAGCCGCACTCGCCTGATCGGTATCGCGGCAACGGGCCACGCACCAGGAACTGAGTCGGCTGTGATGGTCCCAGTCCGGATGAAAGAGTTGAACAAATCGCACTCCCCGTTCCACCAGCCGCCGGGCGAGGATGCAGTTCGCAGCATAACTTCCGGGGCGGCGGGAATCCGGACCGTAGAGATCGAAAGTCGATTCCGGTTCATCACTGAGATCCGTCAGTTCCGGAATGCTCGTCTGCATCCGCCAGGCCATTTCATACTGACGTATCCGCGTTTCGATTTCCGGATCGCCTGTCTGTTCGGCCCGCATCTGGTTCAGTTCCTGAAGATGGTCGAGCATTCCCCTGCGGATTGGTCTGGGAAGCCCTTGGGGATCGCGCAGATAAAGCACAGGGTCTTGCGCGTTCCGTAATTTGACTCCCTGATAACGTGAGGGAAGGAAGCCGCTTCCCCAATAATGTTCGTAAAGCGGTTGATCGCTCGGCCGCTTCATTTTGGAGAGAAGAACGAGGTACTCCGGGAGATTCCGATTTTCGCTCCCGAGGCCGTAACTTGTCCACGCTCCGAGTGAGGGACGACCGGCGAGTTGATGCCCGGTGAGAAATTTCGTCATGGCCGGAGCATGGTTGATTTCATCGGTGACCATCGACTTGATGAAACAGAGATCGTCGACCACCTGAGCATGATACGGCAGCCATTCCCCAATCGTCGCCCCGCTTTCTCCATAACGGGCGAATGAGGTTCGGGCGGGCATGATCAATTGTTTCTGGTTTGCCGTCATCGTCGTGAGACGCTGACCTTGTCGGACACTTTCCGGCAATTCCTCTCCGGCCCATTTCATCAGGCCCGGTTTCTCGTCGAACAACTCGATCTGCGACGGCCCGCCGGACTGAGTGAGAAAGATCACGTTCTTTGCCCGGGGAGTTTTGTGAGGAAGCTCCGGCAGCCCGCTCGGTTTCTTATCCTGATTCGCGGAAAGTGATGCCGTTCCTTCCAGCAGGCTGAGAGCCATCGCTCCCAGTCCGACGCCTGCTCCCCGACCGAGGAAGTAACGCCGTGTCTGTTGCTGGCACGAATCCGTGAAGTTCCAGAAAGGAGAGTGAGAATTATTCATGGGTGATCGCCTCATCGAGGTTATAGATCAGGCTCGCCATGACCATCCAGGGAGCGATCTGTTGCGGATGATCATGACAACGCTTCTCCGGCTGTCCAAAGTCCAGCAGCACCTGTGCGTCTTCTTTGGCTGACTGGTAATACTGGTCCACCTGCTGGAATGCCTGCATCAGAACTGCCCGTTCCTCAGGAGACGGCTCGCGGAACAGAATCGACTGAAACAGGAAATCAAGTCGTGAACCGGCGTCCGTTTCCTGTTTGACCACCTCTTTCGCCAGTTCGCGGCTGGCTTCCAGTAATGTCTGGTCATTAAGCAACGTGAGGGCCTGCAATGGAGTATTCGTCAACTGCGGGCGAACTTCACAGACGCGGCGCTGGGCACTGTCAAAGAGAAAAGCCGGGGCGGAAGAACGTCTCCAGAACGCGTACAATGTGCGACGGAACTGGGCCGGCCCCTGACTCGGTTCATAGCGGAACTTTCCCATCGACATCTCTTCCCAGACCCCTTCCGGCTGATACGGCATGACGGGAGGCCCTCCCAATCTCGGGTTGAACAGTCCGCTGGTTCGCAGTGCCGCGTCACGAATCATCCAACTCGGCAAACGGAAGCGGGCTCCCCGGGCCAGGAAACGATTGTCCGGGTCCAACTCCAGTAGCTCCGGCGTGACGTCACTGCATTGACGATACGTCTGACTTGTCACGATCAGACGGAGCACATGCTTGAGATCCCAGTCGTGGTCCATCAGTTCGACCGCCAGCCAGTCGAGCAGTTCCGGATGCGTCGGCAGTTCTCCCTGAAGCCCGAAGTCTTCCGGAGTCCGCACCAACCCGGCGCCGAAGCACAACTGCCAGAGTTGATTGACGACCACCCGGGCAGGCAGCGGGTTCTCTCGTGAGACCAGCCAGTGCGCCAGATCGAGCCGGGTCTGCGTCTGTTCGGCAGGCCGGGAAAGAAACGCTTCCGGAACCGCTCGCGTCACTTCCGCCCCATGCTTATCCCAGACTCCACGTTCCAGAATGTAGGTGGGACGGGGTTCATTCCGTTCCGCCAGGACCATGACATTCAGATCTCCGGCCCCCTTATTGAACTCTTTCAGTTGACGTGTTGCCTGATCAAGATCGTTTCGAACCCGCTGAAAGGGAATGTGATCGCTTAAAAACTGCTCCAATAACCGGGCTCGCAGTTGGGAATCAACATCGTTTCCATTCGTGACTCCGGCGGCGGCGAGTTCTTCCAGCGGCATGGGATCGAGCGAGCGAATCGCCGGACCGGGTTGATCGGTGACGGAGAGTCGAAATCGGCCAATGCACGCATCCCCGCGCGTCGAGCGCTGGAACATGATGAAGACCAGTTCCTCGTCTTCCTCAAGTTGTAATGGTTCGGCCAGAGCGAAAATGGCCAGATGCGGCTTCTTCGGATCATGGGAACGGGTCGTCCAGCCGTTGCGGGGATCGTCGTCAAGCGTTTCGCGAACCTGTCCTCCATCCTTCGACTTCGCCGGAGACTCGGCGTCGGCGATGGCGGAGGCGATTTCGATATCCCGTACCTGTGAATGCCCCTGACGGCGAACCTGCAATTTCACATCCGTCAGAATGAATTCTCCATCTCCCCTCCGGGAGAGCTTTCCGTCCACGTTCGACTCATGAGGAAACACATCGAGTTTCAAGGCCGTGATTCGGGGTAGGTCCGTAGCGGTAGAAAAGAGATGATAGTCATCCCGGCTGGGGTTCGGTCCGCTGGCTTGAATGATTCCCTCTTCCACTTCCGTCAGAACGGTTCCTTCCACCGACTGGAGCCGGTGGGGATGCAACACATGCCAGGGTTGAAATCCGGACTGAACTTCGCCAACCTGGGCGATGAGCCAGGCTTCGAACTCTTTTTCCGCCTGCTTGCGGAGGGCATTCGCAACCTCTTTCCGCTGATCGACCACTGCCTGGGCTTCGGCAATGGCCGCGGTGGCGAACGGGGATTTGAATTTCAGATGGGGCGTGGCTTTCGTTCCCGCCTTTCCATCTTCATCAATGCTGTTGAAGAAGGCGAACAGGCTGTAGTAGTCGGTATGGGAAATCGGATCGAACTTGTGGGAATGACACTGGGCACAGCCGAGAGTCAGCCCGAGCCAGACGGTTCCCGTCGTGTTGACGCGATCGATGACATAGTCGATTCGCGATTCCTCCGGGTCGCGGCCCCCTTCGCCGTTCGTCATGTGATTGCGGTGAAAGCAGGTCGCCAGAATCTGCTCGGGGGTCGCGTCCGGCAGCAGATCTCCGGCGAACTGTTCGACTGTGAATTGATCGAACGGCTGATTCGTGTTGAACGCATTGACGACCCAGTCGCGCCAGGGCCAGTTGGTCCGTGTGGCGTCCGCCTGAAAGCCGTCGGTATCGGAATAGCGGGCCGCATCGAGCCACCACATCGCCATCCGTTCTCCATAATGCGGGGATTGCAGTAGACGGTCGACCACCTTGTCATAGGCGTCTGGTGAGGAATCCGTCAGAAACGCTTCGACCTCCTGAGAAGTGGGAGGAAGTCCGGTGAGATCGAAGGAGACACGACGAATGAGCGTCTCCTTCGACGCTTCTTCCGACAGTGTGAGCTGCTTTTCTTTCAGACGCCGCTGGACGAAGATGTCGACCGGATGAACGTCGGCATCCGGAACGTCCGGCCGGACTGGCTTTTCAAATGACCAGTGTTTTCCCCATGTCGCTCCCTCAGAGACCCAGCGTTTCAGGATTTCAATTTCCTGACGGGTGAAAGGCTTGCGGTGGGAATCAGGAGGAGGCATCCGGAGATCAGGGTCCTCACTGAGGATCCGTTTCAGGAATTCGCTCTGCTGAGGATCTCCCGGGACAAGGGCTGCATAACCTCCCCGGTCCGCAAGTGCATCTTCCAGCCGGTCGAGTCTCAAATCGGCTTCCCGATGGGACTCATCCGGTCCGTGACAATGAAAACAGCGATCCGAAAGCAACGGCAACACTTCATGACTGAAACTGACCGGTCCGGCTGCATGAGAGACCATCGCATTAAACAGAATTAAAACAATCAGCAGAGACCATTTCATGAAACGTCGCTTTCCCGATTCATCGTTTCGCCGGAGTTCCATCCAATATAGCGCATTAACCTGAGGTGTTCACCGTTCTGCCACGCGTCGGGTGGCCGGGGTTGGAGCGTACTCGCGAAACCCCGGGGCTTCCCTCGCTTCGCTCAGTCCAGCCCCGGCCACCCAACTCGAATTTCTCGCTGTGACAAAGCACTAGCCACTGTAGTCCTTCCACGAGCGGGAGTCTTGGACCATCTCTCCTGATTTTGGTACATTTTGACCATGACTCCTTTCGAAGCGGCTGAATTCCAGCAATCTTTTTTCAATCGGTCTCCCATTGCGGAATCGGTGATGGCCCTCTTCGATACGCTGCCGCAGGTTTATTTTTTTGCGAAAGACCATGAGAGCCGGTTTGTCAGAGTCAATCATCTCTTCCTGGAAAACCATGGTCTGGAACATGAGTCTCAGGCGATCGGGAAGACGGACCGGGATTTTCATGCCCCGCTGATGGCCGAGGCCTATATCAATGACGATCGTCGGACGATGGCGGCTTGTCGGCCATTGCCGGGACAGATCTGGCTGGTATTGCATCGTCGTCGCGTTCCCCGCTGGTATGTGTCCACAAAGACGCCGCTATTCAGCCCGCAAGGAGAAGTCATTGGTCTGGCGGGGGCGATGTACCGGATTCAGGACCAGCAGGAACTTCAGCAGTACGTCCAGGAATTGTTGCCGTTCGTGCGATACATTGACGAGCACTACGCGGAAACGATCTCGATGGAGAAGGGAGCGCAACTGGCGGGGCTGTCGTCGACCCATTTCAATCGTCGTTTTCAACAGTTGCTTCGCATGACACCGATGCAGTACCTGCGGACGGTCCGCATTCAGGCGGCGGAACGACTGTTGACGACGACTTCTTCACCCTTGGCCGAGATCGCGGTGGATGTCGGCTATACCGATCAAAGCCACCTGACAAAACGGTTTCGTGAAGTCACCGGCATGACTCCGGCAGCCTATCGGAAACGGTTCGTTCGTGACACGGAATGAAGTGCATGCGAGCCGCATCATCCGCGCGTCCCTGTCTGGGAGGCGCCCCCTGCTGAATCATATAATTTTGATCAGTATTCCATATCTGGGCTCACTTATGATATTATCCACAAGAGAGAATCGATGCTTCATCTTTGACACCGCCTGAATGAGGAACGTTTTTATGAGATACCTCCTTTCTGTAACCGCTCTGCTGGGGCTGCTGGCGACAGTGGCCGTTGCTGAGAATGCCCCCAAGCTTGACGATATTAAGTGCCCTGTTTCCGGCAAAGCCGTCGTGAAGGACCACTCTGTCAAATACCTTGATGGCCAGGTGTATTTCTGCTGTCCGAACTGTCCGAAGGCGTTCTCTGCCAACACTGAAAAGTTCACGGAGAAAGCAAATCAGCAACTCGCGCTGACCGGGCAATACGTCGCCAAAGCCTGTCCATTCACCGGGCGACCGATTGCAGTGAAAGCTGGCGAGAAAGAAGAGATCGGATTCTGCTGCAAGAACTGCCTCGGTAAGTACAACGCAGCCAGCGACGGAGACAAGCTGAAACTGGTCTACGGTAAAGGCCCATTCAAGAAAGGCTTCGAGAAGAAAGAAATGGAATCATCGGGCAAGTGAGTTCCGATTTTCACCTCCGCATGAATATCAGAGCCGGCAGCAAACCGGCTCTTTTTTTGTCCATGCGAAGAGAGGCACATCTGCGTCTTTCCAGATTATTTCTCCGTGACCGTCAAGACTCCGTGCATGACGGTCCAATGGCCGGGGAAGGTGCAGACATACGGATACTGGCCCGCAGTTTTCGGAGCAGTGAAGTAGATCGACGATCTTTTGCCGGGATCGACGATGTCGACATACGCCAGAACATCCCCCGTTTCCGGAATATACTGTCGGGGATACGCATCGGGATGTGCTGCAAACTGGTTGGATAACTCTCCCACGGTCTGCAATGTTCCCGGCTTCACCAGTGCCCAGTTATGCGGAACGACGTCAGCGTTGATGAACGTCAATTGGATGACTTCCCCCGCTTTCACGGTCAGACGTTGATGGTCGAACTGCAAATTTCCGGAAGTCCGCAGGGTGACTTTACGGGCATTATCTATGGCCTTGCGCCATGGATTTGGCACCCGCGTCGCCTCGAAGGCCAGATCGGCGAGAATCGGGTGCGGCTGAATCGTTTTCGTTACGGCTTGATAGCCGGGGAAATCAGTAAACGGACGATCCAGTTTATGGACGGTCAGAAACAGGCTCTGCGGCCTTCCTGCATCCACCTGCAAGCGGAGATGCAGTTGATTGACTGGTTGAATTTTTGGAATTTCCAGAAACAAAGAATGGCCTCCCTCCAGCACATGTGCGGACTGGATCGCGAGCGGTTCATGCCCTGGGGTTCCGGGGTGTGAAGGGGCATACTCTGGTGATCCGTACGCACCGCTGTAACGATAATTCCACTGCTGCGCGAAGTGACGTCCTGCGGTCGCCGCGATCTGTGGGTCGAGCGGTTCTGAAAAATCAAGACGCACACCATTCTCGTGAACATGAAACCCGACTGGCAGTTGGACGGGATCGCCGGTGTAGCGCACACGTTCGAAACAGCCGTCATCAACGCTGAACGTTCCCCAGCCAGCCTGCCCGGTGACATACAACTGGCCGTCATCGGGGCTGAATACACCACGCTGAACTCCCGACCGGAAATCTCCCACCATGGGAACAACCGCTCCCTGAAGTTGTCCGTCGACTTCGTCTCGCAGCATCAGGAAGTAACGGCAGGCACCAAACGAGAAGTGCAACGATTGTCCCTGAAGCGGTCCCCAGCGATCACTGGTCACGGTGGCCTGTCCCCCACTGGAGTTGTCCAGACCCCGGGGAAGATAAACAAACGGAAGCTCCGGCGGTTTCCCTGTCTTCGGCCCTCCAAATCCGTAATAGGGGGCGTCAGACTGATGTTTTGTGTCCACGAAAGGAGGCCGCACCGCACAGACCATTGAAGCAGGCGTCCATGTCCCTTGCGAGCAGGGGACCAGTGCGGTGCCATCGGCCATGACCCCGACACCGCCGGAGTTACGAAAGCCGGTGGCAATCACAGTGACCGTCCTGCCATCTGGAGAAATCTGCAGCAGCCCCTGTTTACTCGAGGCAGTGTAAAAGTTTCCTGCGACGTCCCGTTCCAGTCCGCAGATGTAATCGTGACCGAATGTCGAGGTCACATAGCCATTGCAAAAACACTCGTGAAAGTCGTATTCGCCGTCGTGGTTCAAGTCGTGCAGGCGTGTGATCTGATCACGTCCCAAAACAAAAACACCGTCTCCATCCGCCACAATTCCGAGTGCCTGATGAATCCCTGAGGCGACCTTTCTCCAGCGGACTTCTTTTGAAGGGAACTTGAATCCGGTGGCGCGCCACACATCTCCCTGTATCGTGCAGATCAACGCGTCTCCATCCGGAAGGAAGGCCACTCCACTCCCAAACAGCAGATCGTTTCGCGAATTCTCAAACGGCAAATGAATTGTATCGACAGCATAAGGTCGATTGTTTCCGAATTCGATCGGACGGATCAGTTCCTCTGACCAGAGTGCCGGCCCCCCTCGAGTCATGTCGCGTAGCGGATGAGTTTTGGCCGGTCCTGCGATCCGCTGAAACTTACCATCTTCCACCCAGGGAGAATCCAGATACTCTTCGTCTCCAATCCGATACGAGAAGAGAATCCGTTTCCCGTAGCGATAGTAGCCGAGAAATGTGAACTCACTGTCTGGCGGTGTCCTTTGTGGGGGAGGCAGTAATGTTCCGGCTGGTTTTAAGCCGTCCATGAATCCGCGCCGTTCCCCTGGGAACTTCAAGAAGTCTCCCTGCCACAGAGATTCATAACACAGGGTCTCCGGGTTGAAACAGACTCCCATTTCCCCTTGATCTCCGAGACGCACGCAAATCCCGCGGGGGACTTCGAGTCCTGCCGTACGAAAAGTTCCGGCGAGTACAGGAAAAATCTGAGTATCGTTCCAGCGTGGATCGATTTCTTTCGCGACCTTACGAAATTCCGCTTGTGCTCCCGCTCCCTCCAGTCCCGGCAATTCCTCTAACAATGGCGGAACAGGAGACAGGGCTCGAAAATGATCGGCCTGCTTTTCGTAGAAGTCGTACAAACGGAGACGGTTGATTTCTTGAACCTGGTGTGGCCAATCTTCCGGATTCATCGGTCCCAGTTTGTAATCAAACCTGGCCGGTCCATGAGCATGGGCCGACGCATGGCGTAAGAGTTCGCTGACAGAAGCCGCGGTGATCCCGCCATCTCTTCCTAAATCCGTTAGAAAGCAGATCAGGTCCAACTGTTCGGTGCGACTCATGGCCGACGTGAGACCGTCCGGCATCAGTGTTTCCACAATGGCTCGCTGATCAATGTCATCGACCAGAATCGTGGTCACTTCTCCCGTCGCGGGATCGCGTAGAGACAAGCGTTCATCGGTTTCCTCTTGTAGATACCCTTGCACAATCTGTCCATCGGCGGTGGCGACACGGTGTGCGATGAACTCTTTCTCGACGTGCCGTTTGGGCCAGAAGAGAGATTCCACAATCTGTGCGGGCACACGCTTTTTCGCAATTTCAGAGAGTTCTGGACCAATTTTTCCACCGTGCTCCCCCACCTGATGGCAAGAGATGCACGCGAATTTCGGAGACGCGAACACCAGCGCACCACGTTGCGAGTCTCCCTCGCGGGCGTCAGTGGCGATGGCCTGCACGAATGCTTCCGAATATTCTGGAGCACTCGGCGATCTTTCTGACTGGGGCAAGATCGTCTCTTGCGCCAGCAGATGGAGTGGAAAAAACAGCGGAGCAACCCACAGCCACAATAACGTCGAGCATGTTCTCATTATAACGACAGACTTATCGGTTGACAGGAATCGTTTTGCATTCGGACTGGAGCGAATTAACATCGCATAAATCCCATACCACTCTGCGTCATTAAAAAATTCAATTAGCACTCACAAAATGACTTATCTATAAATGAGATGCAATGTTGAAGTAATCTTTACCGTGAAGGTGGAGATATCTTGAGATCTGGAACAGTGACAGGTGCCACAGGTGAGCTGATCCACCAGTGGCACCTGCGCGTCTATGTCATCGCCCAGGTTGCACTAAAACTCGCCAACGACTTCGCCACCTTCGCGAGAAGCCAGGGCGTTGTAAGTCTCGTGGTTAATATTTTCTGACACAAATCGCACAGCGCCGTCACCCATCAGGAAATGGCCGCCGCCGGTGTGCTCACTGGCAAAGTTGGCATCATTGTTTCCCCAGCTTGTCAGCACCGGACCGTTCATGGGAGATCGTGTATTTCGCGAACTCCAGTAACCCCATCGGTAATGCTGCCTGTCTAAACTCGTCGCTGCTACGTCAATTAATGATCCGCTGCTATTTCGATATTCCTGAGTTCGCTTTTCTCCAATTGCGAATGTATTGCTCAATCCATCTTTAACGCTGGCAAATGTCAACTGTCCTGGTTTCTGCCAGACACGATTTGAATTCACCCGTGGCATGACAAACATTCCATTTGCGTAATTATTTGCATCAGCATTGCCGTTACTTGTATTGAGTTTAGTGAGATCGGAATGGACGTGACTTCCACGACCGTCTTCCATGATTCCCCCACCACAAAAAGCATAGTCTCCTAGATGGCGTCCATTCGATTCCTTCGCTGGAGCCCGTCGAGATGGACAAAAATAAACAGGAATCGGTGAGTGATTCGATTCGATGGTATTATTGACACCCGTACCATTAACTACCGTTGAATCGAAGGCGTTAAACAGAGCCGTTTGTTCAAGATAAGGAAGAAGGATGACCCAACCGCTGAATGTTTTCCAGTGCCAATTCGTAGTCGCGTCAGGTGAATTTGTAATGAAATTTGGAAACGCATTGGAAGGGATCACTCCATATTGATCATGGAAATTATGAATCGCTAAGCCAATCTGCTTCAGATTATTTTTGCACTGTGAACGCCGAGCAGCTTCCCGGGCCTGTTGAACTGCTGGTAGAAGTAAGGCCACGAGGATCGCGATAATGGCAATCACCACCAGTAACTCGATCAATGTAAAGCCGGCATTTCTTCTCCAGTGCTGGAGCCCTTTGGAGGAGTACCTGTGAGAACGCTTCATTTGAATCTCCGAGCGATAACAGAAAAGTAATACAGAAATGGTTGAGCAGCGGCACGAGTGTGCAACCGGGGATCAACTGGATTTGAGATCCAGATCAATAACAGAAGTCTGGTTATTCACCGTGAATTTGAGCTGAGTATGGGTCAGGCTGGAATATTTGCCTGGAACAAGTGATTCCGGAGTGCGATATGCCGGGTCGTCCGGCGGAAGATCCGGAGTGAATTGTTTGAAAGAATCGACTGTCACCTTGTAGTCCCCAAGCGGGACAGACAGTTCATAAGTGCCGTTGGGTTGAATGACGGCGCGGACTGGTCGGAGATTGACGCCAACCGGATAGAAAACAACGAGTCCCTGTTCGAGAATCTGACCTTCATAAGTGATCGTGCCGCGAATGGGCACCGCAACGGGGCCTCCTTTCCCACAACCAAGAGTGATCAATGCACAAGCAACAACCAAAGAACGTCCCAATGCCGCTACAGACATTGTCCCCATTTGAATCGCCAAGGGAAACTCCTGTCAGAATCAGTTGATGGGATACTTAGAAACATCTGCACCTGCCGACCAGCTTGAACGCCGGTAGAACGACAAGTGGCAAATTCCTTTCATGACTGTCCAAGAAGGATAGATTGCATACGACACATGTCTATCTGTCCCCTGCCTCGATTTTATAAGAAAAACAGCAGTGGGCGTTACGAATATGCGTAAATCTATTCGGAAATTTTGTCACCGCGAGACCGGGAACGGTAGTCCCCTGGCGTGAGGCCCAGTTCCAGGCGGAAGCGTTCGCACAATGACTGGGCGTGGCGAAAACCGGTACGCTGAGCAATTGCATCCAGAGTGAAATCCGTCTCCTGAAGCAGTTTTTTTACGTGTTCGAGTTTCAAACGCAAAATTTCCGCGCGGGGAGACCGCCCGAGCGTCTGGCGCATTTTTCTCTCTAGCGTACTGCGGGAGACTGGGACAGCCTGCAGGATGTCCGTCACAGAAATCTCCTTGCAGGCGTGTTCGCGAATGAACCGCAACGCGATCACCAGTTCGGAATCATCGATAGCCATGATGTCTGATGATTGCCTGACCGCAATTCTCAATGGAGGCACGAGAATCGGTGCCGTCGGCGGTTTGGCTCCCGCCATCATCGATTCCAGCAGGGTTGCCGCCTGAAAGCCAATACTTTCTGCATTGGGGTGGACGCTGGACATGGGAGGCCGGGAGACCTCACACAGAGTTTCATCATTCTCACCTCCGACGACGGCCACCTCTTCCGGCACGGCAATCCCCGCCCGATCGCAGGCGTCGAGCAACCAGAAGCCCAGTTGATCCGTGCTGGCCATGAGGCCGACCGGCTTGGGGAGTGTCTTGAGCCAGCGGATGAGCAGTTCCTGATGACGTTCCCAATCGGCAGGACTTTCACGGTGACCGGGAACACTATGCACACTCACCACATAGCCAGCCTGCTTAATCGTGTTGAGAAAGCTCTCGCGCCGCTCGATAAAATAGGGTTCCGTATCCAGATCATAAATCGCGAAGTGCCGGAAGCCACGTTCCAGAAAATGCTCCGCCACCATCTTTCCCAACACCTGATTGTCGATGCCGACAAACGGGAAAGAATGTTGTAATCGGGCCGCCCGGAGTTCGACAGTGGGAACATTGACTGCACTGATGGAGTCGAGCATGGCCTGACTGCCGGTACGAGTGAGAATACCGTCGCCCCGCCAGCTTCTCAGCCAGGGAGGAGCCTTCGATTCCAGTGCCCGAAGCTCAACAAAGACAGACCACGGCCCCTGAGTGGACAGATAACGACGGATCCCCCGGAGTAAACCACGTCCATAGGTCCGCGAAGTTTCAATGAGAATTGCCACGTGAGGAACGTGTTGAGAGCGCTTATGCAAACGGTGCCTTCCAACGGGGCTGTATTATCCCTGCCGTAATCAAAGTCATTTTCCCCTCTCAATTTCAATTGTTCGGTCAAATTTCGTGCCGAACACGATTGGAGGAGAAGTCGGGCCCGGGGCCTGGCCGGGAACTGTGGGGACATGATTGTAGGGGAGTTCGCCCAATTTGGGAAAGCCGGCAATCAGCACCCGATCGATTCTGGAAGGGATTCCGGTCTGGCCGTTCGGTTGTTGTTCTTCCAGAAATACGCTTCGGCCCCTTCTGTTCCGTGATCGTGTCCGTAGCGGACGGTGAGGCCGTGGTTCCTTGCCGCAATCTGGACGTGGAGGAATTCCACCGGCTCGGACATTGCCAGTTGGCTCCAGAGAACTCCCCACGACCAGAGCTTTATCGGTACTGGGGTGGTGAAGACAACGACCGCCTCTTTACCGGTTACCAGCAGGTCTTCTGGCGCGTCGGTTGGGGAGAACAGGCACTCTGTGTCGTCCATCTGGCCTGGGAGACGGGATGCGGCGGCGACAGCCGGGACTGGGTCATCGCTGATCTGCGAGCATGGAATTCCTGCCTGGTCGATGAAGCGATACCTTGTCGACGATGACGAACTCATCTCTCTGTTGGACTCCCATAATTTCCAGGAAGTCACGAGCTTTCCCTATGAGATTAACGACAACATGATTCTGTTTCGGCGAGGGACCATTTCCCGCTGGGGCGGTTCGATGTCGAGTGGCAGCGATTCTCTCTCCATCGCCACTCCGAACCGACTGCAAGGAATCGGCACCGAGGTGGAACCGGCCTTCATCTGGCGCACAGAA